>Ga0210059_1000336_pt1 | contig 56581 bp, 23 predicted proteins | sample Ectturendosymbi2_FD_188042 | JGI IMG/M metagenome (GOLD analysis project Ga0210059, IMG submission 188042) | Ecteinascidia turbinata endosymbiont from Florida, USA - Sample 2 (SPAdes) (version 2) | ecosystem: Host-associated > Tunicates > Ascidians > Unclassified | place: Key West, Florida... | reverse complement strand
GCGCACACCCCGGTTTGCAAGATCGAATCTTGCAAAACTACACAAGAATGGAGAATGCGCATGAAGTACGCAAGAAAACTTTCAATTTTTTATTATGTATAGAAGTCCAGCAAACTTTTAGTTTTCCTTTTTCCCTGCTGAGACATTATCACATTCCTGAATGCTTCTATGTTAAAAAAAGCTGTTTTTGAGCTCGTGCAACAGTTCTATCATGCTACAGAAATTGCTAATGTAGCCAATGCGGTCAGCACATGCGCTGCTCAGCCACAGCAGACAAAAATATGCAATTGTTTCGGATAAAGTGAACTATGGAGGAACACAATCTTAAACATGCGATGGAGGGTTTGCAAAAAGTGGTGAGATGGTTTTTGGACGCAGACGATAGCCGGAATTCCCACCAAAACGTAATTATTACTTTTGGGCCCATTTACAATGTTCCTTGAAATTTGCATGCAAATTTATTCCATGGTATTTGCATTAAGTCGACAAATTAACAAGCAAAAAGTATGCGAAAACAGTGAATCTCCTTTGCGCAGGTAATGAACTTTTCGTAAAATATCAAGCTGAAGGGGGGGTTATAACCCCAACCCCCCCAACCCCCTTGCGTACGACCTTGACCTAGTCTCACATTCAACAATAGTGTGGCTCAAGTGCAGTTGAATCGTCATAAATATGCATTGTCGCATCACAGAAGAACATGGTGGTAGTACTGTAGAAAATTATTGTCATGCAGGTGTACGGCCACATTGCAGAAAGCCATAGCGGCATTCCACGATACACGGAGCTGTGCAAAATGTATGCATTCATGTTCATCTGGAATTAAGCGAGCCGCTCTGCGATGCAGCCGTCTACCTTGAAATTCTATGTGCACCATACTGTTTTCAAATGCGAGAAAGGCACAGCTGTTATTGTCAAGAGGACTTGGCATGCCGACTAAACAGTCCCCCTAGCTTTACCCCTGAGATGCAGGCTCGAATTCGGCCTGCGCAACTCCAAGAAACTTAATCCCGACTCCCATCTCTTCCGGAACTAAACCAAAACACATGTAGCGACGGAAAATTCGCACTGCCGTAACGTTTGGAAGGTACACATTCCGTTATAAAACTTTCCATGCTGTAGAGCATGTAAGGGCTCGCGCTTCCCTAAAAAATTTCTTCAAGCCCTACTGGGGGGGGCGCGCCTTCCCGGTCACGAACCACTGCTCTATACCATAGGCCGATGGTAAACAGCATGGAGACAAGTTTTGCACAGCAGCAAATTATTTTCGCAACACCCTCAGTTAATCATACGAAGTAAGCCAATGTAGACACGTTTTTCCTAGTAAAGTTCACGAGAAACTCTTCTAGCTGATCTTACTAACATATAAAGTTTCACCAAGCAATCTCTGTGTCTGTTTGCGAGAAATCTAGTAAAAACAACCAAACGTAGGACCTAACACTGACAATATTGCTTTTCATGGGAGTTTTGCAGTGTCTGGCGGTCTTGCGTTGTTGCGAGCTTTTCGCCAGTGGAAAATTGAACGTCAATAAAGTACCGTTTTGCTTTTTTTATTTTTTTGTAACGGCTTTCATGCAGACATCCTGAAACTCTCTCATGCCCAGATGTACAATATTGCTGTGTTGTTACTGTACTGATAAGAGTCTAGAGTAGAAATTTGCCTTTCCGCCCGTTTCAAGGTAAATTGTGAAGTTATGCTTCTGCGCAGTTTCGCAAATTTTTAGTTACCATTGAGTCATCATAGGAAAGAGTTGCGTGGGGCCCCCAAAAGCGCGGGGCTCTAGGCCATGGCCTATTTGGCCTATGCGTAATTCCGTCACTGCTACGAACTCTCGAAATACCCCATGGTAAACAGCAATCTGAGGTAGTTCTGCTGGCTTCACACCAAGAAGGAACTAAGCGAAGTCAGTGATGTAATCACTCCACCTGGTCCTTGGACGACCTCTGGGCCGCTTTTCCGTGAGTGTAGCCACCAGGACTCACTAATCTTTCGTAGGACATTCTGGACACATGGCCGAACCAACGTAGCTGTTATCTTTCTGTTCGGAGAATTGGCTCGACATTCAGGGCTCTTCAAATTTCGGAGCTACACACTTTGTCACAAAGTGTCACACCGCGAGCTCTTCACAAAAAGCCCACCTCTGCCGCTTACACTTGGGATAGTATTCTATCAATCATTACCCAAGATTCATGACCATAGGTGAGGATCGGAACAATGACCGATTTAAACACTGCCAGCTTTGCGGTGTTTGAAAGCTACCGTTTGTGACCACAGAGCGATAAAGCTCAAGCTGAACTTTTTTTTTCTGATCCGCGTATCAACCTCTTTGTTCCGTCTTCCGTCACTCGTGATTACTACCCCAAGATACTTGAACGTCTCCACCTGCTGCATGTCTTAGGTCTTTTAATTGCTGGTTTTCATTCCCGCTTGGTCGCACGCAATTAAAAACCGATCAGGGGCATGTTGAAGGTCTGTTTAGAAGATGCTAGCAATACAAAATAGTTCGCAAGAAGCAAACAGTTGATCTTGCAGCTTCCAACAGTGACACCATCGTTGACTCGGCTATGACTGTCTGTCCAGTTCATATAGACTTGTAGACTATGAAGAGGAGTGATGAAAACACACACCTTTGTCGGAGGAGTTCAACACTCAAGGTGAAATGGTGTGATGTAACTCCGCTGACACGGGCACAAACGTCTGAGCAAGAATACAGTGACTTGATGGTGAGTAACGGGCAGCCGTCAACACCGTGGTATCGCAACACCCCCAAAAGTTTTCACGAGTAACCCAGTCGTTTGATTTCTTCAGGTGAACAAAGCATGTTCAGACGGCTTTGGCATACTCCAAGATTTCTAGAAAATTTTCTGGAGAGTGATAATATAGTCTCTAGTGCTATGACTCGGACCAAAACCGCACTGGGTTCCTCCAGCTTTGGTTCAATTATTTCGCTGCATCTTTATTCAAGGTAATTGACATACACGTTTCCAGGGAGGCTAAGGAGAGAGATGCCACTGTCTTGCATTCGTTCCTGTCTCATTTTTTTGTGAATGGGGATGATCATGATGATCAAACCAGTTTTCCAATCTTTCGGTACCCTCCCAGAGCACCAGGCCCTGTTTCATCGCAGTCTGCAGCCTTCCTTCCCGGCCTTCAGTGTTCTGACAGCTAGGAAGACTTCGGCTGCATTGATGGCGTTTTCCTCCTCCAAATGTAACCCGTGTGTGTCCTGTGGTGTGAGAGCTTCTTATATTTAAGGATCCTTGAAACACTCTCTCCATCTGCCAAGGATGTGCTCCTCATTAGTAAGCAAGTGACCATATTGGTCTTTGATGGATCTACTAGTATGAGATATTTTACCACGGAGACGTTGGATGGTTTGCCAAAACACTTTGTTGGCTTTCCAGTAGTTGGAATTCAGTTTATGCCCGATATTCGCCCAAGATGGCACTTTGGACTTTTTTCCCTGAGAGGGTTGCGGTCTTTCTTGCCTCAACGTACCGCCAATGCAAAGCAGATTTGACTTATTTGACCATGCCAAATATCCTCAATTAAATTTGATCAACTCCTTTGTGTCCATATGCATGCTTTATTCGCCTTTAAATTTACCTCACCTTGTTTTATGTTTGCTTGTTTGTTTTTCCTAACTGTACTTATTTGATTTCTATCTGTGTTTTTTCAACACGTTTCAAAAAGTCATAAACGGGGTTGACTAGATGACCGCCATGGTTTTTCACCAATCCTATATGACGCAGTGACACTCCCTGTTCAAAATGATCAGTTATTTAGCCATTGTGTTTTCATTTATTCTAATATTCACTGGCAATAAGTTTCCTTATTGCGCGATGGCTCTTTGTATTGTTTCTGCTGATTAGCTGAGTCATATGAAACAACAAATCAATCAATCAATTCTTGTGAAGTCATGACTTGTAGGCAACTTTTTTTCTTGAACAGATTTTTCACCTCTTGATTCCAGCATGGAGTTACTTTGTTGCTATTATTTGCAGCACAGAGTCGTTTCCGTCCGAATGCCCAAGGAACAAATAAAGCTACACCCAAGTGCGTACACAAGGGGGGGTTTGGGGTTAACCCCCCCTTGAGCTTGATATTTTACAAAATCTTTATTACCTGCGCAAGGGAAATTAAATGTTTTTGCATACTTTTGCTTGTTAATTTGCCGATTTAATGCAAATACCATGAATAAATTTGCTTGCAAATTTCACGGAATGTTTTAAATGGGCCAAAAAGTAATAATTAGGTTTTGGTGAGAATCAGGGTTATCGTCTGCGTCCAGAAACCATCTCACCACTTTTTGCAGACCTTTGGTCCACTACGTATGTTTAAGATTGTGTTCCGCTATAGTTCACTTTATCCGAAACAATTGTCTTTATTTTGCCTGCTGTGGATGATCAGCACAAGCGCTGACTGCATTGGCCACATCACCAAATTCTGTAGCATGATAGAACTGTTGCACGAGCTCAAAATGAGCAGTTTTTAACATAGAAGCATTCAGATATTTCATAATGTCTCAGCAGGGGAAAAGGAAAACTAAGTTTTCTGGACTTCTATACATAACAAAAAATTGAAAGTTTTGTGTACTTTATGCGCATTCTCAATTCTTGTGTGGCAGGGTTGCCAATTTGGCTTTTTTGAAGCCAGATTTTGAGGTTCTGGCCTTTTTGAAAACCTTTGGCTTTTTTTGGAAATAAAAAAGCCAGAAAAATCTGGCTTTTTCTGGCTTATTTTCAGTCCGATAGGCTTAGTTCTGGCAAGACATTGTCTGAGCTGCATATTCATTACAAATCTCTTGCGGCGAGGTCTATTACCATGCAGGGTGCACAGAATATTGCAAAAATTGTACTGTTGCCCTAAAAATGATCGATGTTATTGGCAAAAAACAAATGCATGACAGTGTAATTACGGGGAAAGAATATGCTTCTAAAGTTTGGACTTGTGTTATATCGATGTTTTTGACGAGTTTTAATGTCTATTTAGTGTGTGGTTTTGCATGTTTTACATGCATAGGCTATGCCTCAAAACTGCTATCTGGCTTTTTCTGGCTTTTTTTGGACAAGGTATGGCTTTTTTTGGTGAAGACAGGTTGGCAACCCTGTTGTGTAGTTCAGCAAGATTCGATCTTGCAAACCGGGGTGTGCACCAGCCAGTCCAGCCGCACACCCACGCTCGACTGCTCATATTCGACGAGACATTAGCGCAGCCCCATTTTGCCGTTGTAAATTGCACTGACGCAGTGATGTGTGTTTTACTCCCCTTTAACACGCAACCAAAATTTTGCAGATATGAACTCCTGTGTTGCAGCATTGACTTTATTTTCCTCCAATATGCTAACTTGGAGCACTGATAGTTTATATTCAGTGCAGTGACACATAAAATAAGGGAAGTGGATGGAGAAAAATATGCATATTATGTCAACAAATTTCGCCAAAACGTTGGTTTGGAAACATGAATATGACGTCAAATTGTGACGTCACAAAGACCGCACACCACAAACAAATGGCTACCATAAGTCACTGAATAAAAACCCACCATGAAAATTTTCTGCGTATGCCACTGGCTACAGCTGCTTTGATCAGCTGCCACTACACCTCCGTGTCCTCTGTGCATTCTGAGAGTTCTCGGAACAAGGAGGACAAGATATCTACAAATGTCCTTCTTACATCTTTGTCCGCCAGGGTCTCTCACTTATTTCGGTAGGATCTTCTATGTAGGCCCTAGCGGCTTGTCCAGGTGCACGTTGGAGACCAGCAGGTGTTGATCGGTCGACAGTGATGCACCTCTTTTTGCACAAACGTCCAACAATGAAGTTAGTAATCAGCTGAATCTCTGCAACATCAATAAGCGACCACTGGGCCAGCGAATCTCTGTACATGGTTTACTTGCGCACAACTCTATTGGAAAAAAATATTCTTGATACACAGTGCTTTGTTACAGCACAGTTGCATCAGCAGCCTTCCGTTGGCATTAACGCCAGTATCACCATGTCGGCCAATCCAATCACACCCCTCCATAACCCTATTCCCAAGTGTGCATTGAAGTCTCCCAAAAGGATCGTGGATTTGTTATTTTTACTCCTTCGCAGGGCATCACTAATTTCTTCCATGAATTCCTGATGTGGTACGCTTGTGGTTGGGCCGTATTCCTGTATATAACGCAGGAAACCGCCCAACATTTTCAACCCCAACATGCACATGCTTCATCCTAGTGGTATCCATTCCAGGCCCGTAGCCACGGGGAGCATTCGGAGGCAGTGCCCCCAAATTTTTTGTGCCTCCCCAAATTTTGTTGTGCCCAGAAAAATGCTTTTTAAACATTTCCTAAAAACAAAAAGCTTTTCCCCCCAAAATGTATTTTGTTTCCCCAAACCTTAAAACTTGGCTACAGGCCTGATTCATTCAACAACACAGTGTTCTCGCTGCGGGCTTACAAGTATCTCCGCTCCAGCCTGGGAAAACTGTGCTGGCTCAACGTTGGAGTAGAAGAGTTTCCACCAATCGTCCAGATCTACAGCTCCAAAAACATCCAGGGAATATCGTTTGGCTTCCTCAACTAACTCGTGTTCTTTACCAGTGAGTGAAGTGCTGTTTCAGTTTCCAATCACCAGCTTCTGGCAAGATTGGCGTTTATGTTTGGCTTTCAAGTCTCCCAGAGTAGAAGCACTCTGCGCTGTCCCCTTTCACCTCCCCTGATGCATAGCGGGCGCAACGTGCGGCCTCCTGTTGTGGATAGCTGGTGGTGGAGACTGTCGCGCATTTTTCGAACGGGCCTTCTGTCTAAGGCCTGAGTGCGCTCCTTGATGGTGCGTGCGACGACCGATGCGCGACGAGCTGCTTTAATTTTGCGCATTTCATGTTAGGGCTAGCTGTCTCAGTTATACCGTTGGACAAACCTGTCGCACCATTTATACAGCAACCTCTGCGATATCAGTGAGCGCTGCTTGGAAGCGTTGCTATGGGCACATTTTGTGATCCCTTTTTCTGCCACAACTCCCAGAGAGGTTTTTTTCTGCCAAAAAATAAAAAAATTGAGTGTTTTTCAATTTTGAAGCTTTGCTTTGTTTGCCCAGATTGCAAGATGTCAGTTGCTTATATGCTAATTAGATACAATCATAAACTTCACACTTAAAGCAACGTTTTCGTGACTCGTGGCGAAAGACAAATCTGTGCAGTAATGGTTTCCACCCACGCTGTAAGGCAAATTCTAGTATTGCTTTCTTTAATGTCCACTACCTATGAATAAAAAACATGCTTTTGCTTACCATGGTCTTGCATTTGGTCAGCTTGGAACGCAGCTTGAATATAGTACTGGTGATTACTGACCGCAGTGGTTCTTATCTTTTGTTTGCCATGGTTAGTTTAAAGCAGAAGTATGTATTGTTAAAAAATGATCATGATTTTCTGCTAACGCACATTTTAAATTAAATCGCAAAGTTTGAAACTAAAAGAACTTTTCTGGAAATGTTTTCTAGCAGGTGTTGCTAAGCAACGAACTTTGCAGTTTTCAGAATTTCTCAACGGCAACATCCTAAGCTTATTTATGCGTAAGTTGCATAGGTATTGACACATTCTGCATTGATTGACACATTCTGCATTGATTTAACATCGTCTCCAGCAATTCGTGTAAATATCTAAAAACATGCGTTGTGTCGTAAAAAAAGTCGTTTTATTTCTGCAAACTATGCTCAGCACTCTGAACAGGGTCTTCATTACCACTGGACATACCCGCAAAAGCACATTTTCTTTCAGCGCCCTATGGTACTTCGAAAACTGGTTTGGATGTCGTAGACTGTGGAGTGTTTCTTAGTAAAAATAGAGTGGCAAACGCAAAGCTTTCTTCATCTGATATGAAATACATGAAAAACACGGACGAAAAACACAAATATTCGTGAGACACAATGGAACACGCAATCGACGTTTGTCAGTCAACAACCAATTCGTGACTCCAAAGGAATAAATATTGGAGTTGACCTTTTCTCCCAGTTATGAACATTGATAATCGTGAAGTATAGTTGATGAAATGGGCGTAGACATGTTTGCCAGAACGATCTGCTCTTTAAAGTTTGTTAGTGCCAGTAGAACTATATTTCAAATGTTCTTTTAAAATACAACGTAGCAACTTCCTTTAAGTCAAACCAGCGTTGCTTTGTACACAACATTCATCGTAAATGTACTTCAATGATGAAGAATCATTGTAGCTGCCAGCTTAGTGAAGTCCGAGAAAAAATGGCGAAATCAGTGATTTTTGTCTCTCTGGTTTTCATTTACTTGATGATATTTTGTGAGTATGCAAATTGTATTAAAGAAACGAGTAGCAACAAGAAGGTGAGTCGAAGTTTCTAGCAGCTGCATGGTGGAATTCTTGTGACAAGCTTGGCGCCTTCGAATTCATCTGCATTTTTGTTGCAGTTCTTACCAATGCATGAAAGTAATGACATGCATAAAGTAAAATTCAATGAGCTACGGAGCTTTGCGTTTGGATGCAACGAACTACATAGTAGTTGCAAAGCATCATAACTTTAAAATTTCATTAAGATGTTTGAATGTTTAATATGGCAAGCGCAATCGTGCTATTTGATGGTGTTTGGTGCCAACAATTAGATATTACTTAAGTGACACTTAATTTGTGTTTGTTTTTTTCGGATGGACGTATATTTGTGCAAGACATTTTGCAAAATAGAGGAAGAAATGTTATTCCAAAATTGCTAAATTCAAAACCAATGAAGTGTTTTCAATTGAAAAAGATCGTACGAGGATTTATTGCAAGAAACATTGCTTTCTTTTCAGCATTGGAAGCAACCACGTGTACGTGGCAACGCCCATTTTATAAAGTGTTTTTGAATGTGTTCAAACGTTTGACTTCACCAAAGCGAAGCATTGTCTTCACCAAATTCAACTGAGACATTTTAGGTAGTCCATAACACAAGATGTGGTTGCTCACATTAACAATTGGTTTTTGTCAAAGAAAGTGGAATTTACACCAAAAGCAAAAAGGCTCATTCGTGAAGCAAGCAGAATAGCTCTCGAATTCCTTTGCACTGGTGATGTTGATCCACAGATTGAGGATACAATATGTAAAAAAGCAGCCGTAAAATGGCGATGGAATCGGTTGTTTCCTGGTTAGTAAAATGATCTTTTGTTTTTCAACACATTTTCAGAATGCTATGCGTCAGCTCACAATGTAGTAATTATGTGGTTGTTGCAGGTCACCCAATCAATGACATTTCCTGGTATTACTGCATTGACTGTGAAATAGCTGACCCAGTTTGTTGGGAATCTTGTCCGATGTAAATCGGAAATTTCTTGAGCTTTGTTGGTCGTCATCAACGAATGATGAAGTATTGGAAGCCTGAAAAATTGGAATTGTGTTGTAGCAAAAAGAAACAACATTTTAGTGCAGCAAAAAGGTTTTTGTGTAGCAACTTTTGATGTGGCAAAAAGAAACATAACGTCGCTTAGACTGGATTTGGTGTGGATTCGAGTTTACCACTTGAGGGACCTATCCTATACTTGCGTTTTTAGTCGAACCTGATAACAACAGTGTGGTTTACCAATTGCCCATGATTAATTGAAATGTTTTGTATACTGTATAGCAGGGATCGGCAACCTTTAGCTAATTGTGTGCCCACTTAAGGTCTCAAATCATTCAGTGTGCCAACAACATAAGTATATTGGTACAAGTCAAGATCAATATACCTTCTGTGTGAATCATAACAAAATTGATATGGAGCTTCTCCGTGCCAATGAAAACTGCTTGGTGTGGCGCGCGTGCCTCAGGTTGCCGACCCCTGCTGCATAGTGTAAGTGTTAAGGAATTCATATCATGGCTGACCTTACCTGATGTTTAAGCTCCACGTGGAAGTTTGGCGATTATGAAATACAAACTTGTATCAAACCGTTTGTAATCACTACCTGCAAATGAAAATTGGATAACGCTTTTCGCAGCTGTTTATGACGTACCAGCTTGTTGTATCCCACCTAATGATGATGTAAGCTTGATTTCAGCTTTCAACACCATCGCGAAAGTTTCTCTCTGATATTTCTGGTGTGCTACAAATATAACTCATCCCTGTCTGCAGTGTCAGCCATAGCCTTAAATGTATGTATCGCAAATATTGTTTTTGTACAGTTTAAAACTAAATGCGTGAGTATGGCGGTAATGTGCATTCTATATGCCTTGAACCTCAAACTTTGGATAAGAAGCAATCCGGTTCCTATGTCTTCTTTATTACGTCATAGTCACTGTTTAGCAAAAAGAGCAGTTATTCTAGTTACTCAATTGCGGCGATTAACCTTGTTGTTGTGAAGGTTAAATCATAATTACGTGGAGCCTTAACGTTTTCATCAATTACCTTGCCGGCGAGAAGAAAATCAGTCTTGTCAAGTGATCAGAGTCCGACATGTGCACAGTATTTCATCTTTCATCTGACGTTAATTGCCACCTTATCCTGCAATCAGTTTGAAACCATTCAGCTGCAGAGGAGAGAGTCAGCAGCAAAATCTAGCAAGCGTAATGCAAGTAGCGTACAATAATGCTGCCGCAGTCGCACTTTATAATGTGTAATGACATACAACCAAGCATTTGTCAAACGCGTTGAAAGACGCAGTGTTTACATTTATCGGCTGCATACGTCAATTAGTCGCTCAAGAATTGGACGACAATAGGATTTACGTCTTACATACGCGAAAGGTTTGTAGAAAGCTTGCTTCGGAAGTCGGTGTCTTGAGTAATGCCGTTACTCGGCTTCGATTGAACTTGTGGTGGTGTTCATCAAAAGCATGTAAATACAAGAAGCACAAGCGTAATGGCGGCAACGATGACATCTTGCTCAACTGCAGTAGTGGCTGCAAAAAGCTGCATATTGTGCATTTATAGCATCAAGATTTTCACAACAGGAACGTTTTATGAGCAAATGGTGGCCATGATCCAAAGTAGAAGCTTGGAACTTCACTAAAAACAAACTTTTAAAACTTGTTAATTCAATGAAAGCGGGCTTGATTTGTCGACTTAAATCTGAACTCAAACGTTCCGGAAAAAAATCAGACAAACGCACGTTTTATGGATGACGCTTTGAAAACAAGCGGCGTATAATATTTAAATGTTAAAACTCGATTGTTGTTTGCCCCTCTTAAAATTTCTGGGTGCGCGCCTGAGACACACACTCAAATAAAAAAATAGGATGAAACATTCATCTATCACTGTCTTTTGGCATAGTTTTCATTTACTTCCTATTGCTTAAAATATTTGAAAAGTATTCGTTTCAGGTCATAGCGCATGCGTGAGAGAGGCAATGATGGTATTTGAAAGAACCTTAGGAGTGTTTGATTAAACTTGACTTTTTCTACAGGTCAAAACTTTACAAGAACTTGAAATTTGTCTGTTAGATTTTTCCATTTTTTCTCATCTTTCACAAACTGCGTATTGTATCTAAGTATGATACGAATCTCACGAATAACGTCTTTTTCAGAAGTGTGAGCTTAGCAAAGTTATTTTTGTGCACCCGATTACGTAACGGATATTTTCCGATATTAGTGAAAAGGACATAAGGCAATGATTGTCTTAACACTTATAAAGTACTTTCTTATCTCCAGAGAATGCATGTTGATGCTGATTGCTTTTTTGCAATATCCGCTTGATAGCGCTGTGATATATTACATCATTATGAGGTATAACAATCGTTGTTTGTTTTGTAAAAACGTGTTTCAATGCATCTCAAGTGGCGAGTGTGTGCTTGCTTTCTTGTTTAAGTTTAGAAAAACTGAGAGAGGTAATCACAATAATCACAGAGATAATAGGAGCATCACACCGCTATGTCGCATCTATCTTTTCAAAAATGCATATATGATCAAATGGTTTTTCCCCTGTTGTTATATACTATTTAAACTGGAGGTTTAGACGTGTCGTATGAAACCGTGTGTCTCCAGGTCAAACAAATGTTTGTGTGCATTTTTCAACAAAAAGTAGGCTTTGGGTACTTTGCTCTTTCAGCAAAGCTTTTAATTCGGAGTTACACTCCAACTACTTATTTGCTTCTTTCATCATGTATCTCCTATGTTAAGAGAAGTTTCGCCATGAAAACATTTAAATCGTAAGCCTTGACGTAAGAAATATAGAACATTTTTGCTTAAAATCACAGCTTAATCTTTGCCATTTGTCAGACTGTTAACCAAACCGTCATAATTAGGGCAACCAAAAGTCAATAAATTCAAATTTTTTCTGCTTTTTTAAAGTTTACGAAACGACTAAAAACCAAATTTCACGCTGATACTGTTGCAACCTCTCCGTTGGCGTTGCATTGAATGTGTGATTCACCACAAACGGGATGTGCGCGAAGAACAACACCATATACACGTGGCGCGAACAAGCAATAATAGAGTGATCCCGATGGAATGATGTGGTGAGTGACCTCTAACAATGCTTGCGAACCTGGTGAACAGTTGATTGTACGTGCTAACGGTGACGACGAGAGTGATCTCGTCGGGTGATCTCTATTGTTGCTTGCTGCCACATTGTGAAGCTTTGCGCACATGCCGCTCGGGCTTTCCGATCACAATCATACCGTGAGAAACCCCAAAGGTATTTGGTCAAATAAAGTCTGAAGTTATCATTAGGTTAAAATTTATCTTTGGTCAAAATTTTCTTGCAGCACAGTTTTTCTTCTCTTTATCGACATTTAAAGCTACAACGTCAAATATTGACATGATTTTGCAAGTTTCGTTGGAATTCTGACATAATACTGGATTTTTTGCAGCTTCTCACGTCTAACCTTGTTTTGCCCACTACTGGACCATTGAAAGTAGGCTTGGCGTGGTAGTAGTTGATGTTGAAGTAAAACATTGTAGAACCTTCTCAGTGACTTCAGCATGTTTACTGACACTGGATAGTTCTCTCTGTGCCTTGGGAGTGATTTTCGTATACCGTTTTTACCTCTAGTTTCGTTGTCTTTCGCACTTTTGATTATTGTTTCATTTCAACAGACTAAAGGTTTTTAACCTATTGTTTTGATTTCTAATATATGCTTTGTATTCTGCGTTTCAGTTGCAAACGCAGGAAATTGATAAGACAAAATATAGTCAAAATTTGTAAATTTTGAAGTCAACATTTTACGTTTTCAGGTCAAAAAGTGGTTGCCTTAGCAGTGGCGTAGCAAGAAGGGCCCTGGGGCCTCCGGGTCCCGGGCGGAACCTTCTGGGGGGCAGCAATTTGTTGATTAAAAATTAATTTTGGAAAGTAGTGTGAAAGTTCTAACTTTTTCATTTATTTTAAAATAATTTGTTAAAGTTTTAAAAGTTCTGACTCGTTATAATTTTTATATTTAGAAGCCCTAAATTGGTAGTCTAAAAACTAGGAAATGTGGTTGTGAATTGAGCAAATTGATAAAAAGTTCACTCACAAGTTGGGGTCAAATCCAGTGTGCTAAACTAACCCCGTGTTTGTCTTGAAATCAGGGATATTTAAACTTACTTATTTGGGGTCAATTTCCCCCACACCCTACACTACATTTTCCACTGTAGCCAAAGCCATTTCCCACCACCCCTGTCAAAAGTTCTTTGAACAAAGGACACAGATGACATCTGACCGCAGACTAGCAAAAATTACTGGTGCGGTATTTCGTAGTTTATATTGCCACTCCACTTAAAATCTGATCAAGAGAGGCCCTGCATGAAATCACGGTAAGTAGTCAAGCCTACCTTAATCCTTCTCTTATGTTTCGATCTATAGAAACGACCCAGCGGCACATCAACGGGCACCAAGGTATTGGCTACAAACATTTCTTGGAAAGTCTCATGCTATTTTTTAATGTTCATTGGGATATTTTTAATAAGTGCCACAAGTTGTGGCCTAGTCATTGGGTGGGCTTCTCAACATCAAATTTTGGCGGTTGAAGTGAAGAAATCTGCAAAGTAACTTTACTCATTTTCAATAGAACCGATGTATTTTTTTATGACTTAATGATGTCGGAAAATGAGGTTCTTGATTCGAGATAATGCAGTCGGTGTGTTTGTGTGGGTAATTCAGAGCTCAGGTTGTAGGCTTGAACTGCAGGTAGAGTGAATCAGTGCCAGCCGAGAGGCAATGTGGGTTTCGTAGAAGGTTTGACTCCTTTGTTCAGCGCTGCACTTAACGTATGTAGTCACAGACAAAAGACAACTCATTTTAACAAGAAAAGCTTACAAAAGGTGTTGCTCTCATTTTGATAAATTAGACGCAATGAACCTTAGCCTGAAAGCCTAACGCAACACGCAAGGGCAAACGGCGTATTTGGGCATTATTGTGATGAAGGTTTTTATTGAAATGAAAGTTAGCCGAAACGGTTGCACGACTTGGCAATGACTGTACTGAATAAAGTTGTTCAGTGTGATTACTTTTGACCATAGGAAATTCTAACCTCTGCTGAGCAATAAAAAGACGGATGTCCTACGTGGTAGGGTTCGCAGTTTTCGAAATAGACGTCTTTTCGTAAAAAACGATGTTAAGGAACAACAATATGTACACGTAATTGGAAGAAGCATAACTCAACTGCCAGGGCCTCAGATACCAGTGGCGATTCTAGAATGAAAAAAGTGGGAGGGCCACTGCGGGGCCAAGGAAAAATTAAGGGGGCTAACATAAAAATCTACCTTGCATGGTGATTTTTCACTGTTTTGAAGATTAAGTTGCTCTGATTAACCCATTCAAACCCAACATAGGCTTGTGAATATCATTAAAAAGATGAACTAGCGTTATTAATCACTAAAGACACCTAAACGCCGCTGTAGATGCAATCGCACGCGTGTACTGCTATGTCGAATATTCTGTGCTAACCATGCAACTTCCACAGCACTGCACATGTAAGTCGAAATACCGTTTCCCGTACACAATTGTGCCGGCCTCACATGAACGAAAGCAGCTTTAGAAAGTGAACACAATTCACATGAAAGCGAAATGGTTCCAACCACGAATTCCATCTTGACACAGAGACAAGTAGGCTGTTGATAGCCAACTAGTTTCATCAAAACATTCTTTTACAAAGCACATAAAAATAAACCATCTTCCAATGGTTTGGTGACTATTTACTAATCCGTTTTTGTGGCAGCTTATGCATATTTTGTGATTGTGGTGTAACTATAACAATGTTATGCAACTACTATTACGACTGTGCAGCGTGGATAGGGTGAGGACTATTCAATGCAGTATGCCAGGGGTGGGCAAATAGCTGCCCGAGGGCCAAATGTGGCCTGACACAGCGTTTTCAGTGGCCCGCAGAAGCATTCAAGAAAATCTTCAAATCTGAAAGTTCCTCCAACTTCTCATAGTAAATATTGGTGCTGAGGCTATAAACCAAGACTTGCTTCTACTCTCATATGAAGGCACGGCCCTCCGCTAAATGCGGCCTTCTCAAAGTGGCCCCTGAGCAGCAAAAATAATTGCCCACCCCTGCAGTATGCAGTTTAACAGCATCGAGGTTTTGGCACCAGTTGCACCTAAGTAGCATTGCAGCGCCACAGATAGGTGTGCATCGGCGTGTACCTGATAGCAAGATGTCACAGTAGGCGTAAAACTTATTTTGCAGAATATTCCCAACAAAATCGTTCATTTCAATATTCACATTGAATTTTCCTCTGATGATCCTCAAAAGCTGACTTTTCAACCCTGAGCTGATTTATGACTGTCTTGTCATCGCCAAACACGCACTAGCTCTAAACCAAAAAAGATTCAGACAAATAGACAAGGAGCAACATAATTCTCACACGGATCCCTGCACAGGCTACGTTAGAATTTTATATCATTATCAACTCAGTATAACGTAATCCATCGATTGTCATGTCGACTGTCAAATTCATCAACGAAATGATCTAAATCTATGTTTTCAGTTCGTACCCTTTCAACTGAAAGTAGATCAACCAGTGGCACATCTATGCAAACTGGCGCCCATGGCAAAATTTAGCTAAATCAAGCAAGTTAAAATGGGACAAATTTGATATTTGGCCCAGAAAATCAATTAAACATCCATAATTATCTTTCAATCTCTTTATATGATTTTCCCTTGGTCGCACAATCTGGAAAAATTAAGTCACGTCACTATCAATTTGATTGGGTCTGCGCCGCACACCTGGAGTGTAGGTCCCTGGTATTGAGGAATGTGAAAATTACTGGCATTTGAATACGTAAAAACTTGTGTTGACAAAAAAATAAGTTTCGAAAAATTAAATCCATGCACCATGTGTTAGTAGCCTCACAATAGGATAAATCATCAAGTTACAGCATTTTAATTTGTGTAATTTCACTCTTTGGATGCCCCACTGCCTTGGATGTTTCCCCCCACTGCACGCCACTGCTGTGAATACATGTCCCAAGTGAAAATAATAACCTAACTACTGTATATACCAGGGGTCGGCAACCTTTCCCTAGTCGCGGGCCAAAAACGTACTCTGCAAGATATGGCGGGCGGTACTAATTTTCCACAAACAATTCCGTTCCCTTTGCTTTTTATGATGCTGTCAAAACTTAGAATTTATGCAATTATAATAAGATTAACTCCTGATTTTCAATTGGTAAACAATTTGTAAAGGGTCTGCGGGCCGGATGATTTTGCTTGGCCGGTCGGATCCGGCGCGTGGGCCGTAGGTTGCCGACCCCTGGTATATACATTACAATCTTATTACTGCGTTTAATTTTTTACAAGATCTACTTAAGCTAAGTAACTCATGACAAGACAGCCTAATCCACATCAACTGTCTAGAAATGCCAAAAAAAAAACAAATGTAGTCATCCGATGTATTTTAACGAGCGACGTCACGGAACCTGAAAACTACGGGCTCAGTGAGAATCAAACTCCAGACCTCTGCCACAGCAGACACAATACCAAAACCACAAAAAACGATAGGAAACTATAAATGTTTACAATAGACAGCCTTTTCCTAATTACTGTGCTGCTCTTGAACTTTAGTGATCAAATTTTCAAACTGCAGATGGGTTAATTCTTCGAATGCCACCATCAGCAACGCGTCAATGCATTTCAACGCATTTCGCGTTTCACTTCTCAGCTCGACCATGAGCATTTGAAAGATTTTTCCAAGGCCAACCATGGTGAAATTTCATTTTCCCAACTCAAACCTAACAGAAAACGTTTGTCTACAAAAAAGATAAATAGGAAAATATCAAATTTCAAAATCCAAGGGGGGCAAGACCCGCTTTCCGACGCCCATGAGCGCCACAAAATACGAAAATCATTTCTCTTTCTCGGAGCTCCAGCTCAGGTCCTAAATTTTGAACTGAGCTCCGGGTCTTCATTTTCATGTGAGTTCCGGCTCCAGGTAAAATGCCCAGCTCTGGTGCTCCGGCTCCGTGGCCCTGCTAAGTACGATAAGATATTTAGCTAGCTATTTAGAGTTAACAGTATAATTCACAAACATGATAAAGACAACATCGTAAATTGTGGAAAGTTACACATGTTCTCTATACAAACTTGCATGTGTTTGACCCACTCAGTCTCCACAAACTGTGAAAAAGTTTGGGTATTTGCGAAAACGAACGCACAATCGATTATCACCACGGCTCTGCACTAAAGTTAAGAAATACGTGTCGCCACAGTTAGCACAACCTTTGTTTAGTTGGTCTTGCCCAATGGTTCCCTAAGTATTGGGTCGAAACCCAAACAGGGGTGGCGAAGAGTCCAAAAATGGGTCGCGCCGAGGCGATCCAAACCGGAGTTGTGTATTTTCAACTTTACCACTGCTTGTCTGTGTCTGTCTGTAGCGTACTAGGTACTTGGGAAAAGAGTAGATTGCTGATGTTAAAAACGAACGTGTTCGCGAGGTGTTCACCAAACTCAGACTTGGGTCGCGCTCAAAAAACTTTGGGGCCCGCTATCGAGCCCTTCTAGAGTAAGCGGTTGAAGTCTTTTTTTTAAATCCACTTGTTTTTTAACAAAATCCAAGCGAATGGGAAAAAAATTAATTTCACTTTCATTTTAGTCACATGCGCTTAATCGAGAAAACAGAGTGCAGGTCATCTGTAAGTAATGGCAGTGTCAATGCCCTCAACACTTGCAAAGTAAAAAGCATTTTCCTACTTGTGTTAGATTTTGCTGCTGACTCTCCCGTTGCAGCTGAATGATTGTAGGTTTGCTGCAGGATAGGGTGGCAATTAACATCAGATGAAAGCTGAAGCACTTTTAGACTATGTACAAGTCGGACTGTGATTAGGCCTACTTGAAAAAACTTATTTTACTCTCTGGCAAGGTATGTGAAATCATTTGATGAAAACGTTGAGTCTCCACACGTAATTGTGATTGAACCGTCGCAGTACATGTTTAATAATCACAAATAAGTATCTAGAATGAACGCTGTTGTTTGTAAACGGTATCTATGGCCTCATTGCGTAATAAAAAAGACTTTGAAACTGGATTGCTTCTTCGCCAAAATTTGAGCTTCAAGGCATATAAAATGTATATCACCGCCTCATTGACGCATTTAGATTTAAAACTGTACAAAAACAAAAATCTACAGTGTTCATTTAAGACTATGGCTGATGCTGCGGACAAGGGTAAGTTATAAAGTATTTGTAGTACGCCAGAGATATAAGAGAGGAATTTTTGCGATGTTCTTGAAATGAAACTTGCATCACCATTAGGTGGAATACAGCAAGATGGTGCGCCAGAAACAGGTGTGGAACGCGTTACTCTTTGTTTTTACTTGCAGTTAGTGATTATAGGCGCCTAGATACAAGTTTGTATTTCATTATCACCAACTTCCACACGGAGCTTAAACCTCAGGTAAAGGTCAGTCATGGTATGAATTCTCCAGCAATTACCCTATATACAACGTTTTATTAATCATGGAAAATTGGTAAACCCTACCATATGCTTTGATATGGTTCGACTGAAAACTGAAATAGGATAGTTTCCTGAAGCAGTTTCGTTGATTTGCACTGAAGTACGCATTTGATTTGCACATCAACAGCTTGATTAACCTGAAAATTTTTGTTAAACTTTCCGCATTGGGGGGAGAAATTACCCCATTGCCTATCCCCTGGCTACGCGCCTGAAAACAAGTTTGACTTATGTTTAGCGCCAATAAAAATGATTGACGTTGGGCGTCATCAGTGTCTGTTTTATATTCCGGGCCAAGTGCTCGTTGGTGTAAAATATCACGTTGCAAGCGAAAGTGATTCACTTTAAACATAAATTGTGTTTGATGATGAGACAAAAATAAGTTGAGAGAAAATGATGAGGGAGATTGGTCAAAAATGATGCATCATCTCGATACAAAACGTTAAGGCAAAATGTCTTTACGTTTGTGGTGGGGGTGATTTGCATTCTAAAATTTGACAAAAACTCCACTGATTTATAGTATTTCACCTTTCAATTCGGGGGTTTGGATCTTGTTTGGGGGGGCCTAAGCGCACCAAAGTCCCCCGTGGCGACGGGACTAATTTACACTATTTACCGGAGACACCAACCCCATGTACTGGCTGCGATGGGAGCAGGGCAACAACCACTGGACAACCGCCACCTAGGATAATGCATTTGACACATCACACGAGAGCTATCAAATTCAGTTTACAACATCGTGTTGGGGCACGTGGAGAAGTTCTCGCGGCACGGCGGTTGGGAACCACTGGGCTACGGTCTTATTGCTTTGACACAGTGCAACAAAAGTGAGTGCAACATTGCTGTTGCTGCCCATGTAACACACAACTCAAACGCTAACGTATAGCAATCTGCAGGACTTAAAATGCGCGGAAGTGAACGGCTATCTTCCCTCTAAGGTGCGCAAAGCGCAGTACAACCAGGGTCGTCACCAGCCGGGGGGCCAGTGGGGCCCGCCCCCCCCATTTGAAATCTGTGCCCCCCATTTCACGTTTGGCCCCCTGGTTGCTGCACACATCTAATAGAGTATTTTGAAAATGTGGCCCCCCTTCTGGTTTTTGGCCCCTCTTTCTGGTTATTGGCCCCCCCTGCTGCGAAATCCTGGCGACGGCCCTAAGTACAACCAGACCATTTGTGCAGTGAACTCTCATTCTCGCGAACTTGCAACATTCCAGCTACCTATCAAGATTCAGCAATAAAGCTGGACAAAGTGTATAAACATTGGGAAAGCACGAAATCAAGGGAGGTTATTTGAATTGAAAGTGTACTTTGTTCGTATTTTGTTAGGATTTTATACTTGTTCTTATAATTCACAAAATTCGTAATTCATTTAGACTTTGCTAACTAAGTCGTAAAATATTCATGCTTAATAACACAAACATTTGCTCAGTGTGAGAAACTCTTAGAGGGAACGCTGTTCAACAGGTTTGATGAGTGCATGAAATGAATGCGATGCAATGATTTGCATGAGAGAAATTTTCTGTGAAAAAAGTAAAAAGGCTTGTGAAAAAGTAAGGTTTCCACTGACATCAATGCGACATTTTCAAACCAAAAGTATTAAAGTTAAAGTGAAGTTTCTTTAAAGTGGTCAGAGGACGAAGAAACGTTTGTTATACACATTTGTGATTTCAAAAGTTTTGACACGACAGCAACACTTGTGAAGTTCAAATGGCTTTAATGGCGATAAACGTAGACAATTCAATATGTCCAAGTGGAAGTTGTCAGGGTGACAGTTGTCATAGAACTGGCTGCGATGTATAGGAATACTTCCAAAATAACAAGTAACTTTACCAACAGGAGCTCAAACAACCAAAAACATCCAATAAACGGCCAGCCTTAACGGAAGTTGGAGATGTTTTCAACATGAAGAGTTGTCAGGAACGATTTACACACCTGGTTGAAAGTAACCAAACAACGCCTCCGCGAATGGTTTCCCGGCAAGCAGTAAAACTCTGCTTTGTGGTTGTAAACCTTGACCAAGTGCGTTCATACACGATGATTTATCACTGTTTGCAGAATCCGAATGACATTCCAGCTACACAGCTGACTGAGTTGAAGTACTTGTACAAGTATATCTGCAGAGAAAACTGAGCTTGCGTTAGATTTGTGATCAGCAACAAAGCAAGCTTGTATCAAAGATGAGTGTCAACAAAGGCCTTTTAGTTTTTCTGCTGTTGGTTAAATGTGTCTGTTCAGCCAGAGTGCCTTTCCCTAAAAAAGACACAACAAATGAAGCCAAGGTGATGTTGATATTTTCTCAAATTGTCTGCTGAATTCTCAGGAATTTATCAGTTGGCATGCAATATTTTAAAAATGTTTGCATTAGACTCGAAATGAAGTACTGTAGAGGCCACGCAATGGTTTGGTCGCAAGTCTCTCATGTTTAAAATTTAACTGGATAGAGTATAAACATTTGCGTTTGCTGTTGCAGCATTTGGAAATATCTTATTTATATCGTTCGACAAAATAAAGTCAAAAACTAATGTTTTAACTTGCAGAGTTCCCTACAGTTTTCACCGGAGGCAAAACATGCTTTGAAGGAAGCGAGTTTTCAAGCAATTTCTTTTCTCTGCTTCCGTGAACATGTTTTGCCAGAAATTGAGAACAAGATTTGTAGAAAAGCGTTCCAATATCAATTTCTCGGAAAATCACCTCCAGGTTTGGATAATCAAAAACGTGTGTGAAACTACATCTTTGTCTATCAGGCGTCTTCGTGACTGCGAACTGCATAGTTTATTGCAGGGGCCTCCAAGACGCGGCCCGCGAAGTTATTTTGTGTGGCTCGCGATGCTTTTTGGGAATTTTCAAATAATTAACATTTGCGTTGCCAAGTACCTTGAAAAAAGATGCAGCGAAATAATTGAATCAAACCTGAATGATGCCCAGTGCGGTTTACCTCCCGGCCGTAGCACTACAGAACAGCAACGCAGACAAAACATTCACTCACAAGCCAATTTTTGAGAAATCTTGAGAGGATGCCAAAGACGTCACACATGCTTTGTCTTCCTAGAGAAAGCATGCGACCGGGCTCCTCGTGAAAAGTTTTGGGGAAAGTTGCGGGAGTACTGTGTTGACGGCCGTCTGTTACTGGCAGTCACGTCACTGCATTTCTGCTCAGAAGTTTGTGACCATGTCGGTAAAGTTAAATCACGACTGTTTACCGTTGGTGTTGGACTCCGACAAGAGTGTTTTGTTGTCACCACTTCTCTTCGCAGTCTACATAAATTTGATAGACACTCACAGCCGAGTCGACGAGGGTGTCGCAGTTGGGAGCTGCAGGATCAACCGTTTACTTCTTGCAGACAATATGGTGCTGCTAGCATTTTCTCAACAGAGTCTTCAGCATGCACTCGACCGGTTTTCTGCTGCGTGTAACTAAGCTGGAATGAAAATCAGCACTAAAAATACCGATTACTACAAACCCAAACCCAAGGCAGTGTTGGGTTCTACAAACCCAAGGCAGTGTATGCTGCAAGTGAGCAGCAATACACTGCAGCAAGTGGAGAAGCTCATAGACCTAGGGGTAGTAGACTACTTGACGGAAGGTGGAGCGAGGAGATTAGTACATGGATTGGTAAAGCTAACGCAGTTCTGCGCATGTCCTGCTAGCTAAACCCACGGGAAAGCGGCCAGTGGTCGTCCAAGGCCTAGGCGGAGTGACCGCATCTCCGACCTTGCTTGATCCCATCTTGGTGTGGAGCCAGCAGAACCATCTGAAATTGCTGTTGACCGTGACGTATTCCACGTCCTCCTAGGGTTGTTGCCCCAGCGACCCTTCCTAGAGGAAAAGCGGGCATGAATGAATTGAATAACATCTGCGTTATTTAGTGCATTCACCGGTGTTTAAAACGGCTCAGTTAGCGAGAGAACAAGTTCCTCAGACGGCTAGAATTGCTTAATGCGATCGCAGAGACGGATAGAAGAGGTATGTCTATAATTCAAGGTACCTTTCGCAGGAAATAAGATGTAAAAGCTGTTTCTAGTAAGTTCAGGCACTGCTATTGTTGCGTCAGCGTCATAATGCGGCCCGCGGGTTACCTTGTAAGTCCTCATGTGGCCCACGGAGCAATTTGAGTTTGAGACCCCTGGTTTATTGTCTTGATATTTGTAGAAAGAAGGCTGTATGAGCCACTCTCGTACATGTGGTTGAATCGGTTAAACACACGAAAAGTGCTTGAGCCTGCGCTCATTACCTTAGCAAACTTGTGATGTAAAATTACCTGTACAGGCCAGTTATGTACATCATGCAGTTTTAACACTGGCATTTGGATGAAATGGAACAATATTATTTTAGATTTGTATTAGTGTTGACTCACGAGTCTTTCCGCGGAAAGATACAAATCAATGTCGAACAAATGTTAACGTTTTGTTGAGTTAATTTAAGCTTCGCTGGTCTACAAACGACTTGAAATAAAAACTGAAAGCAGTTCAGCAAATTTGCTTGGTATCTGAAAAATATAAGGACCTGAAAATAGGAGCGCAACTATTTTTCAGGTTCATCACATTCAAAAACTGCTTTTGAATTCCTTATAAAATAAATCCTTCCTTATGACAGAATTAATTTTCTTTGACCGTCACACTAAACTAACTCCACTGATATCATGTTTTAACAGTTTTGTTATATCTATTTGAGACACTTTCTTAAAATTATCGCCCTTTCCTCAGAATGGCGTGACGAGGAAATTTTGCCTGCCATGGTAATATTGAGTCTTTCAACGGATATGAGTTTCACAAATAATTTACTTGAGCTGCTAAAACTTACATTCAAAATGAAAGGTGTCGATTTTTATTCATTCAAATAAGGTTGCTAAACTCCACTAGGTTTCTGATTTATGTAGCTCAACTTCATTTCCTTAAAATCTTGCAAAACTCTTCTTATAATAAAGGTTCGGCAATGAATGTGAAAATCATGTCGTTAGAAATCACCCATAGTGCAGAGAATGCGTATTAGCAATTTGCAATACATTTGTTTTTCATAGCATAATATTTTTTCTCATAATAACACTGTTTTGTTGTTGCAGAATCTTACAGTGCTTGCGTCGACTGCAACATAGCTGACCCGATCTGCTGGGATGCATGCCCTCAATAGACGAGAAAAGTTGTCATTTAATCAATACTTTTTCAACCTAATCAGAACGTTTCTCCAAAAATTGCATAGTCGCACCTGTACAAAGTTCTTCACTGTTGCAAGCGCAGGCAACATATAATTTATTTTTCAATAGCGTCAATAATTTATTTTTCAATAGCGATAACAGGTGTTATCCAAACGTTTGCAATATGTCGTTTGTATCGTTTTCTTTGGCCGTGATTTTCATTACAGTAGCGTCTAATACAGAGAAAATATTTATGAATGCTTTGATACTGCATAGGCATGACACAATGCTGTGTTATTGCTCAGTAATGACTTCATTCACATCCGCGTGTGAAGCAAAACTCTAGCAATGAAAACATTCCCAATAAAAATAAGGCAGGTGCTATTGTAGCAACGTTAATACTAAGGTTATGTCCCGATAATGCACTGCTGGCAAAATGACGTAGGGTAGGGTATAAAAGAAACCTTTGCATTGATTAATGAAATATTATGAAACGTGTTTAATATTTCACATAGAACAGATTCCATCAAATAAAAATAATTTGATGGAACTCAATGGAATATGCTGACCACAGGCAAATGAACATTTTTCAATTCTGCTGTAACACAAAAAGAAGAGCAAACGCTTTTCATCAAATCATCAAGTTGGTCAGAAGGGTCTGAAATTGGCAAAGCTGTTGAAAAGCTTGGTGTGACAACTTGGTAAAAGGTGATACGAATCTAAAAATGTAAATAAAGCAAGGAATGATTAAAAGCAAAAAATGTTTCTGCATTTTTGCATGATACCCAAAATCATCTGAAGCAAACATTTTATATGGTGCCAAATATAATTATTTGCGCACAGTTTATAAATAACAAACGCCAAATATGGTTTATGCGGCCACTCAGTCGAACCGAACATCATCCTTGAGTCTTTGTCCCCTTCAGGTACAAAATGGAAACTGAGTTCGAAATTTGCATCATTTAATTGTACAATTTAATAATAAATGTCAGTGCTTCTTGTTTGTTTTCGGCTTCTTCATAAAGCACATGTTTGTGTGAGGACTGCTTTGTTTTCGTTTAAGTGATGCTGCTGTGAGAAGCAAGTTACACTTTTATGTGTTTGTGTCATAGTGTCGAATAAAAGTGTGAATGGATGCTCGAGCACAATAAGCTTGCAAGCTTGAAAAGTATGACGAAAGTTGTCCAGGGAAGAGAATAACTCAAATGCACAAAATACAAGGAGATTGCTAGAACGTTTCTACTTAATTTCTATTTTATGTGATATTTTTAGAGAACACTATATTTTAGAATTGTCCGGTATCTATGACAACAGGATGTTTTCAAAATTTCTAACATCTTGTAAAAGTGTCTCTTATTGACCCGACAGCATGGGTTCACAATTTCTTTCCTTATTTACCTACAACGTAGCGTTCTACAACAGTGGTATCGTTACAACGTCTGTCTAATCATATTTCATGGCCTCCGCTTTTACCAACTGGAAGCGCTTTAATGCATCGATAAATCACTTGCATTTCGTATTAACCTTTAAAGTCTATAACACAAAAACATTGTAAAACAGAAGAGAAAAAATGTAGAAAGACATGGGAATAATGCGAACTAATGTTTAGGAAGATATTTTGCTGATAAACAGAAGATTTGTCTTCACTTTCACACATTTCCACGCTGGAAAAAAACAAAATTTATCAGTATCAGTTGTCAAGCAACAGACAAATGTTTGATGTTGCAGAATAGGGAAAGTGTTGAAGTGATAGTGTTAGCAGCATTTGCATTCTAAGCATATTTTCTGTATGTCGGCAAAATGTTTCAGTTTTTGAAACATAATTTTTTCTTCTTATACTCAATCGTTTTTGCCGACAAGGTAGTTAGTTCCCCGACCATCCACATTTCACGGCTGATGTGACAGAATTAAAAGTTGACCAGCCCGTCTTCAGCTCATTTTACGCTTTGGAAAACTTGTTTTGTGTGGCATCGAAGTGAGTAACTAAATTTCAAGAAGAATGGAGCAAATGAAGTAAACAACGTCAAGGCATGTTATTTTCAACCTTTAAGGCCGAACGTCAAAAGACAGTTATTGAAGTTCTATCAGGTGAGCTGAAACATCAAAATTTGAATTACTTTTTGTGACATTCCGAAAAGAATGCAATAGCGAGTATAACGAAACTGAAGCAGATTTTGCACCCAATGCGACCAGCTTATTATGACACTGCAAGTGACTCACATACGGTTGTTACAGAAATTGCATTTCTTGGAAATCTTTTTTAAATGCAAGTATTTCATTTTGTCGATTATTGTTATTTCTGACCACAGGTTTGAATTTAACCAAAAAGGATAAACTGCTTGTGATCGACCAAAATGGTGCATTTCATGATAGAATAACAAACCAAAACATGATCAACCTTGCGTTGTTTGAAAAATACTGATCTTTTTGCTACTCATGTTGCTGCGTACCAATTGCCACCAGGTTTCAAGTCAAGCAGATAAATGCGTTCTTCTGGCGATGATTTTATTATTTAGGCCACGTTATGTGGTTAAAAACATTGTCTTGAGGAAGCCTACTTCAATAGGTGGTTGAAACGTCGGGTGAATAATAAACTAATCGCCAGAAGAACGAACTTATCTGCTTGCATTTTTTGTACAGCATTACAGAGCCTTCTGTTGCTACGTTTTTTGACATTTATGCATTTAGCGTGACACAAATTAAAGCTACGCTACGTAAGAACATTAGAAGGTCAATCCAAGATTACTGCGTTTATCATGGTGGTTCAATGGCTACAAGAAGAACATGTAAATCTTCTGCCCGAAGTCAGTTGGCCTCAAGCAATTGCTACACTAACGGAAACACCTACATGAAAAGTTTTACAATAAAATTAATTTATTCTACGACACAAGCGTGCAAAACACTTTTTATGATACACAAACATAAGCAGTAACAGACGTGACTTAAATAACATCAATAAACACAATCGACAATTGGATTCAGTGCTATGTGCAACAGAAAATTGTGATCGGGGTTGGTTGGTTAGAATGACCGCCTTGGTCCTTCACCAATCCTATGTGACATATAGTGACACTCTTTGCTTACATTGATCAATTATTTTGCCATTGTGTTTGATTTTATTATAATTTGCACTGACAGTTGATTACTTTTTTGCATGAGGGCTCTTCGTATTGGTTCTGTTTTTTGACCGGGTCATATGAAACAATAAATAAATAAATAAATGATATGATTCAGCACAGAACCAACTTGACTATGGTGTTGAGAGCTCAAAAAATTAAATTTGTTGCGAACTTGGAACAATACAAATATTTTGGCTGTTGGAGGAAAAAATTCATTGTTCCGACTCGTGATACTGCAATGTCATCATATAATAGACAAGTTTGCGAACATAAGTAGAAATTAATAAGTAATCATTATACTTTACAATTAAGCAAGTAGAATGTATGCGCACCATCTTGACGAACGCATGCTGTTGCACCCCTTTTTTGTCTCATGAGCAAACGCCTTGGAGCTGCAATCAGTCAAATCAACTACTGTTGTTTGTTTTATACTTCTGCCGCTCCATTTCGCGAAACGATCCTTTCGACCTGAGCATTAAAATTATATCGGTCAGCAGAAAGTTTAATACCAGGAGAAAAGTGTTATGCATTGATTTTCAGGTTAACGTGTGTGCAAGCTGGGTATTCTGGGTTTTTATTTCTTAGCTACGTGGACGACACAGGCAACGAAAATGACACAGGCAACTAAAATCTGACACAGACAACTAAAACTGTGTCAGATTTTATTTTTAGTGCATGTGTCACTAAAAAGTATGACACGGCAACTAAAAGCTGAGCACAGCGCATAAGACATGAGATCCAAGCACTTGTTTGTGAACGTTACCTAAGGGCTAGTAACCGCTGACGTCAATTTGAAACAATGCAAGAAACAGAAAGTTAAACAACTGGCAGCAGATGTAGGTAGATTGTACGAAACGTACAACATCTTCATGTCGTTACAGTTATTCTTTGTTCTCATACCACTCAGCCAAGTTAGACTTCTGGAAGAATATTGAGCAACCAGTTCGTGGTTTTATCATCTAAAATGGCCACACCACATATGTGCCATGAGTAGGTCGGTGATTGGGACACTCCAGAACAATATTATCTGCGGTTTGTTGCTCGACGCCTCACTCACAGGTTGCTGGTGGAGCCAGATGCCATGTGCATGTGTTAAAGTTGAGCCGTCCAACACCAGTACGTAGGTTATTGATCCTGGCCCACGGTTGATCTTATGAGGGAAGTTTCAGCACGGTTCGCACTGACGTCGAGTATGCGATCAACGAGTCTGATGTTGATACCCCCCACTACATTTGATCGCCCAGTGCGCAGCGCTGCTGTCAGTAGCATCGACCAGTCCTTGTTCAATAGGGACAAATGGTTGTCTTGTCGGTAGCTGTTGCTGCATCACATCAGGTGACCCTGTTTTGATTGGTCTGGACTTTCTCTTCTGGTGGTATTCTGCTAAAGTCGCCATGTCGTTGAACAGAACTCCCACGACTGACTACCAACTTCCATTAGCACAGGCGTACGGGAAGACATTTCACTGGGGGGCGGGGCGGAAAAAATTTGCCCTGAAAACAACAATTCGCCTTGAAACTAACTTTTTTAGTCGCATCTGAATGAAGCCTGAAACCTCATGTAAATCTGTTCTATACAGTTGAATTCATCTATAACGGCTTCGTCCGTAACGTCAATTCGCCTATAAAGTTGCATTTTGTTTGGTCCCGATGGCATCTTTTGCATGGATTTCAATTCGCTTATATCGTCAATTCGGCAATAACGTTTTTTATGCAATCCCCTAGAGCAGTGATTTTCAACCGGTGTTCCGCGGAAAACTAGTGTTCCGTGAAAGATCGTCAGGTGTTCCGCAGGAAATTTGATAAGTTTGACTAGTGTTCCATCGAACACCGGTCGAAAATCACTAGTTTAACGCAATGAGCGTAAATATGTTTTTTTTTCGTGAAAGTAATTAGTTTTAGGAGCAAACGAATAGGACTTTCTTGTTAATTTCAATAAATTAAAAGAGCCAAAACAGAACTAAACATCATAATTGTGATTATAAAATTTTGTTTGGTGTCCCCCAAAACTTTTTTATTGCATAAAGTGGTCCGTGATGCAAAAAAGGTTGGAAAACACTGCCCTAGAGGTACCGTTATGGGCAAATTCTGTAGTTACCTTGCTTGTTAACTCAAAGGGGTGAAGTTCCTTGCACGTTGTGTTCTCCCAGACAAGAAACTTTACGGTAATTGCTTTTACTGATGCAAATATGTACGCGACTTCAACGGCGCAACGCAAAGGTTAAAAGCGACGGTTCCGGATCGAAGGGTCGGACTCCCTGCACCTGTCTGTGTTATCGCTGCTGTGCGCTTGAGCAAGGCACTTAAAGACGCGCACGGCACACTCAAAGGGGCCAAACAATCTGCACGTCCGTGCGGCCCGCTTCAACTAAAGATTGCACCTCGGGAAATGAAACACACATTCAAAATGCATGTGCCAGTGTGCCTACACGTATTGTATCGTATTCGTATACTGTGATTGTACGATGTACAGTAATGTACGATGTTCCTATAAATGTAGCCTATAAAACACTTTCCAAGTACTTTATTCAAGTATTGTATTGTCATTTGCAACACTGGTCCGTACTGCACAAACCGCCACCACAGTTGGTCCAAATTGCGCACTGCATTCACAGAACTAACTTCAAAATTTCCCTATCTCAGCCAGTCAGCTAAAATTTGATGTTAAGATCAATGCTGCAACAGATAACAGAAGAGTTCTAAAAAAAGCACGAAAAATCTGGCATAAAAAACAAGAGCTTCGTCCAGATGAAAGTCATTATAACCAGTCACAACTTTGGTCCAGATTACACACTACACTAGCCCAAATTACACGGATCAACCCCAAGTGAATATACACTGAATGCACTGTATTGAAAATATTTTCACTGTTTAAGATTTCTGAGCAACTTGCGTTTGCCCTGAAAAACAGTTTCCCCTGAAATTTTTCACTGTATTGAATATATTTCTTACCATTCAGGATTTTTGAGCAACTCTGCACTTGACCTGAAAAACAGAGTTTACACTGTAGCTCACATGAAGGTTACAGGGCTGACATAAAGGTAATTGCACGGCAAGCGCTCACCAACACAGTTTGTGACAAGCTGCTCAATGCGAAAGCCACCCGGTGAGAGGAGGCACAAGCAGTCGCTGCCTCCCTTCGTGCCTTTCCCCTGACGTGAAGAAGAAATACGCAAATTCAGATGTATTGACTATGAAAATGAGTAGAATCATGCAGTAATTACACCTTTTCAGCATGCAAGGACAAAACTTTATTCAACTTGTTATTTTGGATCCCTAATTCGTTTTGCACATTTCATTATTATGTAAGGGGAGGCACTCCCTCCCTTGCTACCCCTGACGGCACGTCACTGATTTCTTATCATTCAGAATTTTGAACAACTTGCGTTTGCCCTGAAAAACAGAGTTGTCCTGAAAATTTTCACTGTGTTGAAATATTTTTATCTTTCACGATTTGCAACTTTCGCTTGCCCTAAAAAACAGAGTGTATCCTGAGATTTTTCACTGTATTGAATATACTTTTTACATTCAGGATTTTTGTGCAACTTGTGCTTGCCCTGAAAACAGAGTTTGCCCTGCATTTTTCAAGCCGGGGGGAGCGGTGCCCCCCCCGCCTCGTACGCCACTGTCCATCAGTATGATTAATAGGTAGATCATCAGCCATTAATATAAGATACGTTTGTTTGATAAATAGGAATGACTACAAGTTTCTGTAAGTGTTTTTGTGGAAAAAGGCAGGCAGTGGAAGGTGTTCTGTCCAAAGACATGGCTGCGACTCTAGCAGCATACTTTCTGTAAGTTTCCCATATAATTAAAAATTTATGTTTAATCTATTGCAAAATTTGAGTAACATCGCTTGCTGTATGCTCAATTTTTATGAAGTGAACTAAAAGCTTTTATCACGAGGGGGAACTGTCATATTAAGGCTATAAAATTTTTGAAAAATAGAAAATCAACGTGCAATTAAATTTTGTTTCCATAGAGAACGTGACGTTTTAGCTATTAATTTTGATAATATAAGTCAGGGGACTCCAAACTACGGCCTGCGGGCCAAGTGCGGCACGCGAAGCCACTTCACCCGGCCCCGAGGCCGTTTCATCAATGATAAAAAAAATATAATTACGAAACGTTTGTTGATTTGGTAGAACATAATCATATCCCGATCAATCACATTACGTAAGACGTCCGGACCTCGACATGTTCGGTATTAGATGATGTGGCCCCCGGACAAAAAAGTTTGGAGATCCCTGATATAAGTCAATAAAAGCAACATACAATTAACATTTTTACGAAATCCAAAGTCAAAACCTGTTTTCTATAATATCAAACTTGACCGAACCCGGTTAATAGCAAATTATCGAACATGTCAATAAGCTTTGAAGAGTTTACTGAAAGAACGACGACCTTTACCTCAGATTGACAAGCAACTTAGTTTCCTATGAACGAGTTGGGGATGAAAATGCTCAGCTCTTCCTCTTAGCATCATAAAAGTGAAGAGGTATTCATCACCTTTCACGAAATGAGGAGGTGCTTTTCCGGTAATACGTTCAGTGCAGGTTGTCCTGGGAGAAAGTTTTTCTCTTCGCTACAACAACACCTTGTAATAGTCATAACAACGAAAGAATCAAGAGAATAATTTGAAGGCTAATCGTTGTGTTCACCACCATCTATCTAAGCCACAAAAAAGCAGTTTACGATATTAACTGATTGGCCATCTACAACTCATGTAATCGTTTTCATCACTTAGTTTCCACTAACAATCTAGGATTTAATTATTATCCGCAACACTGTAGCCTTGATCATTTTCTATACAATGCATGACGTCTCATCCTGACATAACCAAGCTAGCCTAATGTATCTCATACAACCGAAAAAATTTTGACATGGGTTGTTTTTCCAGGCATGTATTCCCTAACAAATATTTTACCCCCCGCAAAGAGTCGCTTAATTTGGGGAAGAACCTGCACGTGCCGAAAGAGCATTTCCACATTTGTGTTTTTTAATCTGTCAAGTTGTCTGCAGAGAACTTTACAAAACACATTTATCTGTATAGCAGAGAATCTATTTGAATAAAATTGTAGGACTGTAGATGCGTAGTGTTACTTGAAAAGGATTTCCTATTAAGCATTTGTTGATGAATTCAAACCCTATACCTGTGTGAAGACTAGTTACTTCAATTAAGCGTTCACGCGCCATTACGATCTTGTTGCACAGACCGTGTTGAGTTGCTGGTCACACACGGACGAGAAAGTTAGAGCACAAAAAAAAGAAAAAAGGACTTTTTTCCTATTCATTGCTTCACAAACATGAATAACATCCGTGTAAACTTCCCTACTTTAATATTGCAAATACTAAGGCTCATTTAGACGGCATTTTCCTTCTTGAAAAGAACCTTTCCAACTCAGGAAAATTCCTTTGCACTAAATTATCGTAAGAAAGTATGACGTATACGGTGAGGTCACCTGAAGGCTGAACAAACAATAAGTATCTCCTTAGCTGATCAATGTTACGACAGGCGCAAACACATTTATTGAGCAGTGTTTTCGGCAAACATGTCCATAAAATGAATGACCTTACGTGACTTGATGATACGAGTTTATTAATTAATCTGTCACTCGCAAATTCAGCACCGTGTGCTGGTCAAAAAGATCGGAATGTAGTTCACTGGCAATCTCAAAAATAAATTTAGATAAATACCTATTGTCAATTTAATGCTGCAAAAATGCATTCAAATCAAACATTTTTGGAGATAACACTTAATTTTTGAAAAGTATTAAAATGATACAATTTCTGGTCGTTCGTCTTCTGATGGCGTTTGTGATGACAACATTACGTTTAACGCACCATTCAGCAAATGTAATTTTTGTAATTGTTATTGCTTGATTTTTTAGATTAGTAATGGTGCCAAGCATCTACTATACTACAGCAAATAGCAATCGTGATTAAATGCACCTGAGATTTGCAAATATTTCAGTGTAGTTGTCACTGCAAGTATGGGCCTGTGTAATAGATCAATAATGTTTTATATTTGTGGTTTCTGAATATGTTGTTCATGGTGGGTGATTCTCATGTCTGAAATTCTTAGCCAATAGAGGAAAAATAAAGATGAGAAAATAACTGATATGAGTGAATCAAAGCGCTGTACTTGTTTTGCACAATGAATTTGTTTAAAAATTTGTGTAACGTGACTTACTGTAAGTTGTGATTAGTTTGTTTGGTTGTGTTTGCTGATTAAAGTATTTTGCCGCATATTGTTTAAATAGATTTTCTACCTGTTTGTGTGAAATATTTCTGCCAAAATAAAACAAATTAAATTTTTATTTTGATGTTCGTTTCCGTATGAATGGTTAAAAACTTCTCAATGAAAAATGTTCAAATTTGGCTTTGGCCGGTTTATAGATTTTCATAAAATGAAATAAGTATTGTTTTCTATACATTTCAAATTTGTCAGGTTTTGCTGCTGAATTTAAAGGGAATATTTAAAATGGCGTTGGCCTTTGCGTAAGGCATGTGCTGACTGGAGACGTTATTCTGCAACCTCTAAATAACCTTTGTCAATTACAGTCATCACTTTGCCAAGTGGGTTTTCTACACCACTGATGTCTGCGCTGTCAAAAATCAACTTTCTTACTTTCACGTTTGTCTAACAATGATCTCCGGCAGCCGCTGATCTTTTTGAAAGGTTGACCATTCGTAAAGTGCTAAGCTGGAACTCAAAGAAGCGGCAAAAATTCGCAATATCTTATCTTTGTTCGAAAGATGACATTGATTGAGACATCTTGTACACCCTGCGAAAAATAGTAGTTTGTTTTGGAATAGGATGAACAACTGGACCAACCGGAAGCGAGAATATTTTGAAGGTTGTAAGAGATTATTACACCTTTCACGCGAAGCGGTGTCGAACTTGTAAACCTTCAAAAATAGCTTGTTCTATTTTTTGCATAAACGTACTTGTCAAGAAAACCTTTTTGCTCAAGAACCTCTTACCTCGACGACAATCGTTCTGCTGCAGTTTGAATTTCAATCCAAAGTAATCAACGTACAGCTGTGGTTGATCGAACTAACTGCTCAAGATTTTCTCAACAAAATGAGTAAAATTGGATGGTTGCTGATATAGAGCAACGTTGATACGCTATACACTAAAACATGTTACCCTGTTACATACTGTGTGCTGTTGCGTTTTTGCTGAAAGCCATTTGCTGACAACATGACATCTTTTAATATAATAAGAACAACCGGCTTCATTGTGTCTACTTGAGAAAAACAATTCATTCTGATCTTTTCTCAAAATTCCTTAGTTTCCGATGGACAGGAAATAAAAGAACCAAAACGTCTTTCTAACGAATCCCATAAAACAAGGGCCTCATTGCAATTTTCTGGTGAACCGGGAATATCTGTCCCCGAACGTTACAGTGAAGAACCCAACCACAAGTTTTTTGAAGGAGTAACCAGTATGCAAGAATTCAAATGTTGCACCTCAAATCCAGATTGCAGGTTCCGACTGACTCTTGAAACTGTAAAGCCTGATTAAACATCAGCTATTGGCTGTGGTTAACATTGGTCAGGATTTAAACAATGAGTAAATCTGAAACATAATGCACTATTCGCCTATTTACGCTATTCGAATAAACAATTACTGTGAAGCAGCTCTCTGCAACTTTGAAAGTTTGATCACCCTATCTCGAAAACCCTCCCGGTGAGTATAAGGAATACAGACTGACCCGTGAACAGCTGACCTGAAGACCATGTAAATAAACATGAACTGTCTATTAACTTTCAAACTTGTTTAAATGTTTTACATTTGAAAGGTAAGAGTGCTTTTAGTTCTATCATCAGCTGGAAACGTCTACAAAATTTATTAGTTTCACAAGATTCGTTCAACTCAAGAGTGTTGACCGTTGTTCAGAATACCGTCGCTATTACTTTTATGACAAAAGAAAATTGCAGAATAGTGCTGGGAACGTACTGTAGCACGCAGCGTGCTCATTTTAAGAAAGTAACAAGACGTTCGTGCTCGGTTAAAGCTACCAAAATGGCGGAGGTAATTGTTTATAAGTTTTAGTTCGTTATTCAATGCCTGCGCACACACAACGAAGTACATGGCACTTATATGTGGTACTAACAAAAACGAACGTATAGACGAAAGAACACACGTATCAACAGTTTTTTTTAAAGGTTTGGCCATGCTGGCCTCAAAGAAATTTTGAGAGACCGCAACTGTTTTATCTAAATGCCGGGATAGTCGTAAAGCGAGGCTTTAGTGTATTTTGATGTTGGTTGTACAGCGACTTTGTACTGTATTTCGAAAGACCGTTGGAAAATTTTGAGAGATGATTTCGGTTTCCGAAAACACCTTAAAATAAACACTGCGCATAGATATAAGGCGCTAACAAAGAACAATCGTATAGATCAGTGTTTCTCAACCTTTTTAAGACACGGACTATTTTCGGATCAGTATAAACCTTCGCGGACTCAAGATAGACTAAGACTACGAGAATGATACAAACACTAGTTTTAGCAAATTCGGTTCATCCCCAACATTCACAAATTTCAATGTGAATCTTGTCTCTTAGTTTGTTTCACAGATTGTCGAAATAATGGCCTGCGGTCTTCAACGCACATCTGATGTCATCTTCTGGTTGAAGTTGGTTTCGGTGCCTGGTTTTAAAAACAGTCATATCGTTGAAAAACTGTTTCAAAACGTTATGTAGTTGGAAAAAAATAGCTTTTGTTGCCTGTCGACACAGATCAGAGATATTTGGTTCCGTTGTCTGGACATCCACTCAAAGTTGAGTCAGATTCTAAGGCTGTCGACATTGCAGCTCAGTCAGCTGTTCAGCAATGCAATCTACTTCACAATGAACCTGCAACTCTGGCACCTCAAAAGGGCTTAGCACCCAGTTAAATGTTTTGATGTGATTGTGAGAAGGGACATATCTATCTGTTCATCTCGGAGAGATGTAGGAAGGCGCTCAAGAAAATTTGACAAATGCAGGGCAAATCAATTTCTACCTCTTCTGCAAATGCGTTTGATGCTAAAAACGCAGATATTCTTCCATTTTCAATTTGATGGATCCACAACTGTATTTTACTTTTAAACGCCACGATGTCTCGGACACATCTAAAAGTATTTTACCTTTTACGTGCCTGGAGCTGTTTAGCTGATTCAAACATAGAAAAAATCACCTAAGAAAACTAGACAATCAACTTGCTGTCGATGAATCGTTCAGCAAAGTTATGATTCTGTTCTTTTAATAACGCACCAGTGCCATTGTGTGGGCCATTCTCTCCAGCATCTTTCCTCATGAGCTAACGGATGTTTGAATGAAACAAACGTCCACTGTGTTCTGCCCACATCTCGCCACACATAACGACTGCGTAAGGGTCGTCTTTTGATGTGATTAACAGCAGATGAAATCTATTTAAAAACTGTCAGATCTTCTTAAATTTCTTCGCTGTCTGTTTTTTTCTCGACGATTAAGACAATAACCACCTCAATATTTTTGTTTTCGTTTTCCATAAATTCATGAAGTTGTTTTTATTCTTATCGTGGCTGAATAAACACAATCGGCACAAACAGACACGCTGTGAGTTCGCCAAAGTTGATGTTACTTAGTGAAGGAATCTACATTCTTAAACATTTCTTTTCTTGTAATACGTTTGGCCATGGGCGCAATTTTGCTATAAAATGTCGGGGGGACCGCTTGATATAAAACCAATATAGTCATCGGGCCTATGCAGAAGTGAAATTATGTAAATACAGATTCCCAATCTTGTTTTTAGACATGTTTTCAAAGCAACACTAATCACGCTTTGCTTTATCCCTACAAATGATTTAGAAATTAATAAAGTTAATTTTGTTGCTGGGCATGGTACATTGTAGTTCAGCTTGGTTACACTACTATCAGACTATGATACAAACAAGCAAAGCAATATAGTAGAACACATCAACTGGGTTTTATCAGAGCTGTCAGTTGGAGTGCACAAAACGGTGAAGTTCATTGGTCGCACGTGCATATCACTCTCAAGTAGAACACATCGATTTTCATGCATTTCATGCGAAGTGTGGGTTACAACGTTATTTAATGTCTTGTTTAAGTTGCTTAACCTGAAAAAGACGATAAATTGCAAGGTACGATATATATATATTGCAAGGTATGGTAGCTAAATATTTTTCTTGCACATTTCTGCTCTTTAAACTGCTACAAATCTTTGGCTACTGGGGATCATGCATGCAGCCCCACTCCTAGCCAAATCTCCATTGATATCCTCTTACAGTACCAAAAAATGTTTGGCCAAAATTGACGTAGTTCACAAAATGGTTTAGGCTACAATTGATTTTAACTGCTGATGGGTGGAGGATGTATCCTTTCAATCTCCCCTTGTCAGCCCCTGCATGCTGTTGGGTACCCTTTCGATTGTCCAAATATCGTTTGTCTAATACCTTTCCCAACATCAAACTCCCAAGCAGAATTATCCAAGCCAACTAGAGAAGATTTCAAGATATCCAAAAGAAAACGAACCAGAATATTTCTGAATACATACCCACATACCAATCTAGCCTACAATGTCATTTCTGCATACCTAATCATCTGTTGACCAGGCCCGCAACTAAGCGGAGGGCTTCGCCCCTCTGGAAAAACCTTCTCGCCCCTAAAAAATGTCTTGGACATATTGTATGCATAACCATCCATTGTTTTCGTTGTTACGTGCTGTGAAACGCATTGTTACGTGCTATCAACGTAAAATTTAAACCTCCCTCAGAAAACTGTTCGAACCCCTGGTGTCCCAAGCTGGTTACGGGTCTGCTGGTGACTGCTGCCTTTTGATGTCTGTTAGTTATGCCACTCATTTCAGTCGTTTCACAATCAAATTTTTCAGGTTTAACATCAAATTTTAATAGACAAAATTAATGTAAAAAGTTTTATTCTAGAAGTATACATGCATAACGACACGAAAATATATTTGAGATTAAACAGAAATCAAAATGAACAACGGCGAATTGGCAAATGGTACCACGTTTCACCTAAAATAACACGAAAAGAATGTCCAGCAAAACTAGGTGTTAAGTAGGCTTATAGGTGGCGGAACCTGGAGGGCCGCATGGGTCTAGGCTCCCCCACTTTTTTTCTTGGAGGGCCTGGCCCTCCCACTTTTAAATTTCAATTTTGCCTAAATAAGTTTAAATAACACAATTCGTATTGGGTCCATTGTTAAAGTAAATTGTTTTTTTGAAAGACTAAGAACAACCAGTAGTTACAATTACGCGCTCAACACAGTGTAGGGTATGATAGATAGGGTGTTGTGTAGGTAGGGGTCGTTGAGGGCATATCAAATTTTGAATAAAATTGCTTAAACATGCCGACAAAAGTTAATGACGTCATAGTTCAGTGCTTGTGGCATCACAGTTGCCAATTCAAATCACAATAATGTTCTACAGTTTTTGGCGTGCACTGGTTCCCCCCACTTGGAAATAGTTCCGCCACCCAGGCGTAGGCTATCTGTAAAGCAAATATTTCGCACTTGGATAAAAACATTGCTGCTGCATTGTGGGTATAAATATCTTTTGAATTTGTTGGTCACCCTTGTCGTGCCATACAAAAAAAAGGCTAAATGTATAAGCTATCTTTAATTCCTAGTCAAGTCATTATGTTTTGAGTTATAGGACAACATATAACTAGGTCAATACTTCTCTAAAGTTTTGATGGAAACCTGTGTACTAATGGTTGAAGACAGTCTTTTGCAAAACTACCCATCCTAAAACTAAGTCTCCACAATAGTGCTGCTGTTTGTTTTCGGCAAAAAGTTCGCAGAGGTTTGCCTGAAAATGTAACTTTCTAACATTATAGGCTACGCTTGCATCTTCAAATTTTACGTTGTCTGTTTCTGAATACGTGACAACCAACGTTACAGTAAAGCCAATTAGCCAACGTTTTTGCACGAAGCAAATCATGGCTGTACTGTGGCCTCTCGCGTGTGCAGCCGTTAAACTTCACTGTTTCAAGACAGTGACATTTCTTGCAGTAAACCACACTAGATAAATGTCGGACAGAGACAGTTAACAATCTTTTGCGAACTCTAGAAAATTGCAAAATGTTAAAGATCATTTTTGAAGTGAAAATTTATAAAAATATCAGAGTCAGTGACACCACATCGAACTCTGTTTCAACATCAAGATAACTATGTGTAACATCTAACATGAAAAACTCTTCACACAAAACGTGACAATCGTCACATTTAGTTTTGAAACCTTTCCAAATACAAAACCTACGAGAAAAAGTGGGGGGACATGGCATATTATATCCCCCCCGTCTAAAAAAGTGGGGGGACACGTCCCCCGTGTCCCCCACCAAATTTCGCCCATGACCATACATGGTAGTTATTTACTGTCATTAGCTCAGTGGTTCTCAAACTTTTCTGCACGTTGACCCCCATTTAAGGTATACAATTTTCGGTGGACCCCGTGGCCTAGTCCAACAGTTGCTAATACAAGAAAAGTATGTGTCAAAATAAATTTGAGTAATTTTTACTTGAAATGCATGATAAAATAATACACAAACCGAAAATATGCTTAGAACTATAGATGCAAGCATAACATAAAACATAACTGTCACAATGGATGATTTAATAAAAAACTATTCGAGACGAATGTAATTTTAAACTCAAGGCCGTACGCAAGGGGAGGGTTGGGGGTTAACCCCCCTTGAGCTTGATATTTTACAAAAATTTTATAACCTGCGCAAAGGAGATTGTTTTCGCATACTGTTTGCTTGTTAATTTGTCGTTTTAATGCGAATACCACGGCATGAATTTGGATAAAATTTTTAAGGAATATTGTAAATGGGCCAAAAAGTAATAATTCGGTTTTGGTGGGAATCTGGGTTTTCGTCTGCATCTAGAAACCATCTCACTACTTTTTGCAGACCTTTCGTCCACTACTACGCATGTTTTATAGATTGTGTTCCGCGATAGTTCACCGTATCCGAAACAATTGTCCCTATTTTGTCTACCATGGCTGATCAGCGCAAGCGCTGACCGCATTGGCTACGTACCGATTTCTGTAGCAAGGTAGAACTGTTGCACGAGCTCAAAAACAGCCGTTGTCAATATAGAAACATTCAGGCATTTGATAATGTCTCAGCAGGGAAAAGGGAAAACAAAAATTTGCTGGACTTCTATACATAACAAAAAATCGAAAGTTTTCTTGCGTACTTTATACGCCTTCTCAATTCTTGTGTAGTTTAGCAAGATTCGATCTTGCAAACCGCGGTGTGTGCCAGCCAGTCCAGCCGCACACTTTCTATGCTTGACTGCTTGTATTCGACGAGAGATTAGCGCAACCTGGGTTTGCAGTTGTTTCTGACGTAATCATGCGCTGATGAGTGTGTTTTACTCCCCTGTTTTAACGTGCAGTCTGTTATTTTTGCAGTTATGAGCTGCTGTGTCGTAGCGTTGAGTTATTTTCCTCCGATATCCTAACTCGGAGCGCTGATAGTTTATATTCAGTGCAATGACACATAAAATAAGGGGAATGCGTGTCGTGGAAGAGCATGCATATATGTCAACAAACTTCGCCAAAACGTTGGTTTGAAAACATGACGTTGACTTCAAATTGTGACGTCAGAAACAGCGCACACCAAATACAAATGACCACCGTAAGCCACTGAATGACCCCCTCCATGGAAATTTTCTGCGTACGCCACTGTTTAAAGTACTGTAGCTGAGATTTGATCAGTCCTCTTAATTTTGTTTGATTTGTTGAAAAACGCCGTTTGCATTCCTTGCCCGATTAACAAAAATTTTGAATTGGAGGCTTCATTGCTCCAGTACACCCCAGCAGTTATTCATTGACCCCCTGACCATTCAGTGACCGCCATTCGACCCCGTGACTATCTATCAACCCCTTGGATGGTCCAATTGACCCCTGGGGGTCGATATCGACCACTTTGAGAACCACTGCATTAGCTAGTGAAAAAACTAAAGTTACTGAAAACGAAAATACAAACGGACCAATAACCAAGATTCGGTGGTCAGCGAGCAAAACCCGCATACTCGCGCCTCGTGATAATAGTTGAAAGTTCAAACATACTAATTTGGACGTTTCACGCGTCACTCTGGAACTTCAGTATAATTTAAATTACTAATATTTGGATACGATAGCAATTTTCAAGTTTTTCAAAATATCCAGGTTTGTTGCTTGAAAAAACGCGTTTCGATTCGTAGAAAGTAACCAAAAAACCCGGGTAAGAAACACTAGCTTCTAGTGTTAATCGGAAAAACATTGACAAAACGAGGGGTCCCAGCCGTTTTGGGTGCAGTGAAATGGGTCCTCAGCGGCAAAGAATTTGAGTATCATTGTAATAGAGCGTTTTCGTTAACATTTTTCGTTTTCTTTGTTTTTATTTTTAACCCGTTCGATTGTTTTCTGTGTATTTTCCATTATACGAAATATGCAAACATGATTGACTGGCTTGTTTCAATCCAATATGTGAAGTAATTTGAAAGAAAACGTTTATCAACGGTTTTACAGAAAAAAGGTCAAAAATGACCGCAATGGTTCTTACAGATAAGTAATTTTTTCAGGGCTTCTAGTGTTAAACACGCTTGGCATCCAGCCTGTAGTTGATGGGAATTCTATCGTTTTTTTCAAGCTTATGCCAGGGTATTATGGTAGCGGCTGCCAAGTTGATGATAATGACAAGAGAGAGGACGCAGCCTTGTTTGACATCACCTTTGAGAGGCAAGGGCTCCAGCAAAAACGCGCGCAGACATGTCTGCATGGAAGTCTGCTAGGATGGCAGTGAATTTGGGAGGACAGCCACATTTTGAGAGATTTATCCAAAGATCTTTGTTGACGCTATGAAGGGCTTTGGTAAGATCAAAGAAAGCCATGAAAATATGTTGATTTTGTTCCCTGCACTTATCTTGAAGGAGACGGGCGACGAAAACCATGTCGATGGTACTGCGAAGTCCATCGACATGCAAGGAGGGTTGCGAGCACGGATTTTCCCGGCTAAAGCAAGTTGGGAGATAGCCTACCACGGTAATTGCCACAGACTCTTTTGTTTCCCTTCCTTTTGCGGACAGTGACGTTGTTGGCGTCTTTCCACTGCTGAGGCAAGGTCGTGGCGAGCCAAACCTTGCTGATAGAGCAGTGAAGACGGCGTGTGAGGCATTTACCGCCATATTTAAATAACTCCTCGACAAACCACCTGGACCGCAGGCCTTGTCGTTCTTGAGGCCTTGACATCCTTCACGAACTTCGGCAAGTGATGGAATAGCGTCGAGTTCAAGAAATGGAGGTAGATTGGGAAGGCTGTCTATAAAGAAAGCGTTGAACGGGTTAACCTTATTAAGTCGCCCATTGAAATGTTCCACTCAGCGAGTGAGGATACAGTATGGGGAAATAAAACTCAAACTTCAGGCTTCAGTTCTGGCTCCAGTTCTCCATAGTTTTTGGCTTCAGCTTCGTGACCAAAAGCATTTTTTCGGGGGTGCAACAGTGATGAAATTTCATTTTGCCAACTCGAAACTAAGATAAAAACATTTTTTACTAAAAAGTTAGTAGGAAATTATGAAATTTTAAAATCCAGGGGTGAGACACGGCCCACCTTGCACCCCCCTTCCGACGCCCATGAAAACGAGGAAAATTATGTACACATATGGCAACCCACGCTCGTCCCGCAAAGGGTTACTCGCTTGCCCCACAAACTAGGGCTGTGTAAGCGGAACCCAAATTTCCGTCTCTGACTGCAATCATCCAAAATTGCTTAGGCTCGTGGTCCACATTCCTGACCTAAGTGCGCTAATTTGGTTTATGTATTCTCCCATGTTATTGTTTTGCTTGTAGCTTAACTTGTCTGTTTAATTCGGCTTTGTCATTACTGTGCAGCATTATATAATAAAGATACACTGCAGTTTGTGTGTGATGTCCTGTTGTCACGTTTTTTCTTTTGTTGATGTTTTGTAGCTAAGCTGTTATATCTTAGCTTTACTGGCTGATGATGTCAAGCAGTGTTGCTAGTTTCGTTTAACACATGACCAACTGGCCAGTTGACCTGCCCTACCCTGCGGTAGGTACCTGACCAGAGACGAGGTACCGTATTGAGTGTAGTAACTCATGGATTTATTGAGAGTTACAGAGATGCCCGTGGAACGGACATGGAAAGTCTCTACTGCGGAGAGGCGAAACTGGGGGCATGCCCGCAGACACCCTAGCTTGGTATTACCTTTCTGGGCTTCGCTTTTTCACATCACTCATGATTTCTATAATTATGGCTTGATGCCCCTTGTCAAAAATTTCTGCACACGCCACTGAGTGGGGTCCGCAAAAGTGCTTCCAATCGGGCCCTGCACTTGCTAAGGCCGGTCCTGCTCACAAGCGTATGTCGAGTTTGATGGGGCTAACCACAGCAAATTAATCTTGAAAACAACGGAAAATCACCATGCACGATAGGCATTTATGTTGGCCCCCGTAGTTTTTCCATTGGCCCCGCAGTGGCCTCCCCATTTTTTAAATTCTAGAATCGCCACTGTTGCAAATATATACTCAAAACGATACGTTTTTATAAAAGCAATTTAAACAGAAATCTAGTTATACATATAAAGTTCGCGGAATGTTACGCATTGCTTCCACCACTGTCTGTACGTGCGGCGTAACTGCTTAATCACTGATCATCAAGCCACGATTTAATTAATGTTACCGATTACAGTCGCTCATTGAGGATGGTTTACTGAGTCACCAAGCAGTTCAGATCAAAACAGGTTGTTAATATTGAAAAACGAATCTTGTGCTGGAGGGTATATTTGAATGGCAAACAAAAACTTTGTCTCGTTTGGGTGGAAAAACATAGATTATTTGATCAAAGGCTTTTGGCGTCGCATAAAAGTAATACGCAAAAGTTGTTCTGCACAATCATCGATCTGAAAATTCGAAATTCAGCGACTTGTGTTTCAGTTTTTGCTGCATTTATTCATTTTTTGTTTTCGCATCGCTTGAACTCCAGTTCTCCGTTTTCATATTTTTGGTTCGGCTCAGCTTAGCCACATTCGAAATGCAAAATAGTGACTTTTTATTCTGGGCTTTATATGACAATTTCGAAAGAAGTAAATCCAGCAATTGAGCTATAACGCGGGCTTAATTTCATTTTGTAGATAAACCACAAACAAGTTTAACACAAAACACACCCTGCGCACAAACGAACCTTTCATCCAACGGTGTGATGTCGTTAGAGAGCAAGTGTTGAGTTATAGATAGATATCATGCAAGTGTTCTTGTAAAAAGTTCTGGGGACTTCATTGGGGTGACCGATTTTTTAATATTTTTGAGAATTTCTTTAAAAATCGCCACAGTTTTTTAATTTGATTTTTCTAAAATACGTGCTAATCATAGGTTTTCAGTTTCACAATTATCTTTATTGCAGTTATGTATTAGTGTGCATGGGTTCAAGTTCTTGTTATAACTTTCAATAGCAGTATTGACCTACGTTTTCTTTAATACTGCCGTGAACTTAAGCAAGTACAACCCGAATCACATACTTCTGTAGAAATCAAAGCACGTTTCGTGACACTGTGAGAAATGTTTCTCTAAGCAGCTAACCTCCTTCAAGATCGTTTGCTAAAAAGCGTTGAACTTCATTAAAATACCCATTCTTCTTCAATTAGGCAATTTGCTTGCATTTTTTCATTTGTTTCCAAACATGAAAATCAAATAAACACAAAAAAGTGTTAGTTTGTTTTACTGTAGAGAGGCCAGCTGCAGTCTGTAGAATCGGTTGAGAATTAAAAGCTTTTGTGGAGTTGCCACAGCAAACTTTCATCGGTTTGGAGAAGTCCACTTAATTTAGGAAGTGGCTAGGGAACCGCCCTTAGTTTACTGTTTGGAGCGTTACGGCGGCTAGTATAAGAAAACTTTCACTATGTCTGCACTTGTTCAAACAGATTTTAAACATGGAGACCTAATTCAAAGCAAAGGAAGTTAGAAATTTGTTTGTAGTATTACAGCCAGGACAAAAATCGCACTTTATTGATATTCCTTAGTTTTGTTCAGGTATTTCGCCGTGTGTTATTTCAACGCATTTGACGTACGTTTTTCTAGCAAAGCTACGGCAGGATATGGTATTTGCTGTGTTCATTCATGCCTCTCTTTCTGAACATAGAGGTGACCTTTATCGACGTGGCAGCTGGTGTGAGTTCGGTCACAGCGATGATGCTTTCTTCCCCGTCATGCACCGTCTTTAAAGAAAAAGGTTCATCATTAGGTTTAACCTTAGTTGAAAATCAGCGACATGCCACTGCGCTCCAATTTCATTAAATCCAAACAAAAGTCACCTCGTAGTGCACGACTAAGTAAAACATGTCGTTAGTGGGGTTCGCACCTATGCCCGTGATGGAAATTCCTCTTCAGCTTCCTGAATCACAGAAAAGAGTTCATTTTAAGATCGATCACTGAAAGCAGAAAAAAAATTGAGAACAAGCTCTTTAGCTTGTTTATTGGTAGTTTGCAATTGATGCAAACTTGCATGAAGGCACTACAGTCGTTTATAATCACCAATCTTCACTATGCAAACGCCATGATTAGAAAATCTAAATAAATGCGAGAATACAATCATATTCTATAGGCGTAGCAGGTAGAAATAAAACGTTTCAATCCCCTAGAAAAGTTTCAAGAGTTCAAACGTTATTGTTGTCCTTGAGTTGTGAACGACCAAACCCAATCGCCAGACTTTAACAAAGAACTTATAAAAATCTTGCATTTTGTGATATATAATTTCGTATCCAACAAATTGGCTACTGTTCAGGTTACAGCGCAATACATAAATATTACACAACTCACAGAAAAAGCACATCACCTCTCCCAAAGTTGTTTTTAACAAGGACCGTTGTGCGGTGTATATGTAATTGTTATGGAGTGCGTATGGTGTAAGACCTGTCAATAGTGAAGCTGTGAAATTTAAAACGTCTTTAAAATTTTTTATCATCTGTTGAAAAAAACGACGCGCAATCCTTCGCTGGAGTTTTGCGTGAAATTTTTAAATGATACCCTGCATGCAGGAGGAGAGTTTCACCGCTAATAAAAAAGCAATCTGGAAAATACTGGGTTGGATGTTCCTCTTTGAACACATCACATCATGATCCAATATCGCTTGAAGTGGATTTCACAGTACTGGCCCGTTCCGTGGTTTATTCCGAAATGAAGTGCAAGCAATAATATTTTCTACAGTGGCTACCGTCCTTTGAAGTGCAGTCAAAATTTCCAGTCAAGGAATTAATCACGCACGAAACGTGATTTTGTCTCATTTCGACAAGTGGATTAACAACGGTTTCGACCTGACCTTACCGACGATGTAAGCATTCGCGTGCAATCTTTGCGGGTTGCTTTCTTCAAGCATTCCGGCAAGAATTCTGACAAGTCATGAATGTTGGTTTTTGCGGTGTGTTGCGCTGTCAACTTAAATGCGATGCCAAACGGTTGTGAAAATTAACGTTTCACGGCAACCAGATCCTGTTTAATTTCATTGCTGTTTAAAAATTTATTCGCCAATGTTCAAACGCAAAGTTACAGGCTGGAGATGGTCAATGTGTCAAGAGTAGCAACAGGTATCTTGATTTCCTTCAGCGCGCAGAACAAAAAGAGGCCAGAGATGAGACTGCGAAGCTTGCCATTTCTTTCCTTGTAAAACAGACACTTAAAGTATCCGCTAATTTTTTCGGAGACTTTGCATTTTTTACCTTCTGTTGTGTTGCCTTCACTTTCACCAGAACTAACTGGGACTGTTTTAATCTTGCTAATATTCCGGGTATTCAGCGCTTGTTGTCTATCTTTTAAGGACATACAAACGTTTATTAAGATGTCTTAAACACCTCATGGTCTGCACCCAAATGGTAAAATGAATAAAATTGTGTTGTTGGAAACCCTCCTGAGGTAATGAAGAGCGGTCTGGGACAGTTCGGCGCCGCCGTGCGACGAGCCGTTTCGGCGACGGGACGCTTCGGCGATGGTGGTCGCAAATGTATTATGCAAAAAAATGTGTGTTTTTGAAATACTTTGAAGGTTAGACTACAAAGGATGTTTGCTTCATAAGTGTTTTGTTGTCATCCTGATGGCCAGTGGCCAGTGGCCAGTGTAGTTTCCCTACTGTCAGGATTTTGGATGAACTTACTGCGACCGTGACCACGTGTGTAAAGGAGTATGGCTTGTGACGTTTGCTGGCATGAGGCGGTAGTGAGTTTACACAAAAGTTAAACCTGGACAGCATCTATAGCTTGATCTTTCACGTAGGTATTATTTTGATTGCATTTTACAGCTAATCTAAGAATATATCGTACTTTCTTGCCATGGGTTTCCTATCGGTGTACGAATATGCAGTAATTGCACTTCCAAATCCATGGTATGCATCATGAATCGCAATAAATACAGCATAATTGGAAATATTTGGGACAAGTGCTAGACTGACTCTTGCGCTTACGCACTTCCCAGACGACGGCAGTGCGAACTTTTGCACTTTGGTGACATTACAAAGGAAAACACATTTCACATTTCATCGCCGAAACGTCCGTCGCCGAAACGTCCATCGCCGAAACGGCGGCGCCGAACTGTCCCATTCCGATGAAGAGTACGGCGAGTGGAGTGATTTCAGGTTTTATAGTTGTTTGCTGTGACCCTATGCCAAGACTGTACAGACACAACCTGCTGTTATCGTCTACAGCAAACGATGGAAAATCGCACTCGCCACTTATAAGCGGTATGTACTGTAACAAGGTACGAATTTTTGACGCATTACGACGGTTGTGTTTTGTCCCCAGTGGAACAGGGCGAGGACGAAGAATCGCCAAGAATCGATCTCGAGTGTGCCGACTTGGGTTAAATCTAAATTGTTTTACCTTCTGCGGTAAGGCACGCCCCCATTACCTTCACTTAAATTTGGCATCTGCTTATTAAATGTTTGGAAGCGAGGTGACCCACACAATCAGAACGAGATGTATGCAGAAAATTGAGAGCAATCAGAGTTGATAGATTAAAAACCTAATGCGAACAGAGGGAAAATTATTTTCTAGTTCCCGTACCAACCCACCAAGAGGTATATTACGTAGAGGTATATTACGCATAATTAGGTAAAAATAAATGGTGAACAGGGTTATTTCTGTCCAATGTCTTGGATGCGTCCACTAATAGTGAAAAAAACTGACAGATTTCGCTTACATAATACGACAAAGTTTGTTTGAATAAAAATCACATATATCTGTGCCATGTCGCGCCTTAAAGTCTATTATTAATAGTGCTAACAAATGGGATGATGCAGGACAGATTAAAATGTTTGTTTTGGATTGGTAGAGATTTGTGGAAGGTGGACACAACAAGAGATTCCCTGTAAAATAAAAAACACATTTTGCAGTTTTGTTCAATGTGTGCGAAAAAAATGTTTATTGAGATACATACCCTTTTGATGAAACTTAAGACTAATAACACTGAAAAAATACGAACTTATGTGTTAGGCTAGGATCAGATACAAGTTTTCAGCTTTGCAATACAGTGTAGTTTTATAGTGAATACAGGGTGGGTTTTACATTTTAGTAATGGATAAGAAGTCATTTGCATGATATTGCAATTTAACTTCATCATGTCTTAATCCATCCTTGTCTCAGCATTTGGAAGGCTAGAAATCTTATTACCCCAAATCTCTTCGAGTTTTCAATGGTTACGTGAAGCATAAGCAAATCGCAAATGGCTGAACAGACCTGTTTTAAGGTGAACTGTGACGTCCGGAATGCCATTCAATCTTTGTCTGTGATTCGAATGTAATATTAGTTACAGTGGAGATGCATAGCAGGGTTCACTTCCTTCGCAAATGACTAAGTGCGATAGGCAGCGTGAGGGGCGTAGTCGAGAATCAAAAGACGCGGTTGCCCCAAAATTTTGGACTAAAATTATTGTCTGTTGAACAAAAATTGCCATGAACGCGTAAAACCAAGTATTTATTTGAAATGCTGCGTTGGGGCGGCTGAATGGAATTTTGTCGTGGGGCGTCCGTGGACCGATCGAGGCGTATTGCCCAGTAGCTCTTGGTTGATTGATTATGTGACGACACCGGTGATCATTCAACATCGGAATGTTGTTTTTGTACAATTTCTAAAAAGAATGAAATGCGAAAACTTCTTGCTGTAATTTTCAATCACTTGCTGTGATTTTATCGCAGATTGTTTCGCAGTTTGTCAGTGCCATTTCCTGCAAAATAATACATGGTTCTCTATGAAACAAAACTGCGGAAAAAATCTGTTTGCGTAAACGATATTGATATGAAAATTTTCGAGTAATGCTGGTTATAAACGAAGAAACGTTCCAAAAACGTTTTCGTCACATCCGTTTGTAAGACTTTGTATCCTTACAATCTGGGCAACAACCTCTTGTGAGTGTAACATTTATTTGGAAGTACCTAACATCTTTATATTTGACTGCGCACAAAACGATCACGACCTTCCTTACTGCACACAGGCTGTTCGTTAAGCTGTTTTTGAAAGTGTCAGTCTCAAAGAATGAAGGAAAAAATCGGAAACAAAAATCTGTAGTTTTAGCACTTCAGGAAAGAGTTGTATACCCCAGTTGTTCGAATGTGGAGAGAAGCGAAAGATGTATCCAGTGTAAAGATTAACAAACCAGAATGAAGAAAGAAGAACGAACAGTTTTAGACACCTGCCGCTGTGACAAATCAACATCAGCTATTTTTCTGCAAAATAGACATACTTGCTGAAATTCAACGATTGTAATCTTGTTTTCAACAGAGTGTAAACAACGATTTATGCGTAAACTTTTCACTATCAACCCTACCATATGTAGCTTTTGAATCCACATTTGCCACAAATAAAATTTCACAGAAAAAAATCAACCAACTAACCACACTCGTGACTATGTTCTACCAAAGCAATCCAGCATGTTATTATCAAGCATTCAAGTTCGCGGAAATATAAGCCTGTATTAATGGCAACAATATTCTAGTATTTATGTGACATACATCAAGGCAACAATTTTTAGTGGCGAGCGCTGATGTCCTATATACACAAAAAGTTGGAAAGCAAGACTAGGTGACCTTATTTCGTTAACCGTCGGCTTTCATGCCTCAGATTTTCTGTTGCACGAAATTCAAATCTGTATTTTAGATGCCATGTGTAGACTTGAGTTTCTTTCATCCCTTATGTATATCATGAAACGCAATAGTAGGGAAGATTCGAGTTCAGTTTAGCAATGTCCTAACCATCTGCTGGCAACCGGGTTTCAGAAAGCAGAAAATTGTTCGTACAGGGCCAGAGAAGAGGAGTGTTGAACTCATATCTATTTGTTTGGTAACTTGACTAAACTCCTTCAGTTGAACTTAACCAGAGCAAAACGTACTGTTAGAATCATGTTTGTAAAACATCTGTTGGTACTGATGATATATGTGTGTTTATGCCCGCATAGGTGGTGCTCAACGTCTTTTGAATTCATGTTGCATTGATGCTACTGAACGCAAAATTGTTTTACTGCAAAAAACAGTTTTGTGCAGTGTTTCATTGAAAGCAGTGCAAAAAACGTAGCACCAAACGTTTGATTTGCGCATCGAATTTGCTGAGCAAATCAAATACTTCAGTGTAATGATCCATGTCCAACTGGAGAACGAAGGTGGTGTACAGAGGCAAGTAAAACCACTTTACTGTAAAAATGCTAAAAGGCACCTTCGCTCAGTGCTGAAGTGTAGGAAAAAATCATTTGTGGCTGATTGCATAAAAGTATATGCCTAGCAACTGCGAAACAGCCGTACACACTTTGGTATTATAAGACTGCGTACAAATTATGAAATCTACGGCTATTCGCATTGCATTAAGTGTTCGTCAGATATTTCCCATTTTGCAAGATATTTGATGCCAAAATGTGAACAAAAGTCTATGCATTGGTTTAGCGGTGTTCCTCTTCATTCAAAATTTTTATGAGTTCACTTCAAATGTCTTGTACTTTCTACAATTCTTAGATTTTTTAATGATGCAGCACTTCTGTATGATGATGGGAGATTGCAGTAATCGCTGGCGTATTGTTTTTATGTTTGTTCTTTTTGATTAATCAAACCTCCACTTTGCGGTGTATATACATTACAAGCGTTAGAATAAGCAGCAAAATGGTTTGAACAGGTAAAAATGGGTCACCTTGAATTGAAAAAAATATGTTGTTTTCAAATTATATCGGTCTGTCGTGTATATGAGCAAAATTTATCACGGGTAATTGATTAGGGCTAATTTTATGCTAGTGCTTGCTATATAAAAGTGTTTCGTTACCAACTGATCCAATTTGATCTGCTTTGTTGTGAAAGTGATATAGCATTACATATCATCAGCCTGCTTTGGCACTGGTGCTGTAGTCAAAACGTCTTTTTGACATTCTTGCTTTTACACAAATCTGCTGCCGCTCCTGTACGCTGCTCAGCATCAAGTGTGGAGTGGTGCGGTTTAACGCAAGTTTGTTATGAGTGAGAGTCATCCAGAAACTCGATTTTATGCCGGAACGAAAGTGCAATTCAAATTTAGAATCGAAAATCACATGTGTTCTTGTGCATGTGATACAGGAATGGAACACTAAGAAAGAAAAGTCAAGCAGTGATCATGAGATATAACGCTGTGTAATGCAGCAATGTTTTGCAGAAGAAACAAACATGCTGAGTAAAGTCAGGTTTTCATCGATATTTTGGTAGGTACCGTATGTCGACGCGATCCACCGTTATTTTCACCTCAATCAAAAATGGAAGCCACGGGTTATTAACAGTTGAGTGTTTAACTCTTGAGCCAATAAGCCTGATATCTACCACCGTGGAACTTTCATGAGTCACGGGTTTATGTGGTGCAAGCGCTAACCCAGTGGTCTTCAACGTGGGCGAAATCGCCCCCCAGGGGTGATTTTATGCGGTGTGGGGGCGATTTTGTGATTTACGAGATCTGCGGGGCGATTTTAGTTTCCAAGGGGGAGATTTCTGCAGGTTAAAACATACTAAAATTTTTTAATTGATTCTAAAAAACACTATTTGTTACTTTAGAATCAAAGCAGTTGATGCACTTTCGACTCCATGGTTCGTAACAAAGGTTATAAAACACATATCGGGCTGGTCACGTGACAATCAAACTAACATCGTTCTGTTATAAGCTTCACTGCAAAAACTATCCAAGACCCCTGAGATTGTCACTGGTTGGGAGCCAAGCATTGCGGTTCTCACAAAGATTATGAATGTTCAGATATTTTGTTGAGTCTAATGTTTAACATAAGATAAAAGAATAGAGAAACTGTTGCACTGAACAGTTTGCTATGTCGGTTAACCCAATCGTTGCCTGATTAACGTCACGAAAAGGACATCAAGCAATAACATTTGCCAGCCTGTATGCATCAGCACGTGAGATTTTGGACGCTTCTCGTATAGTATGCATTTAATTAGTATTATTATACTGATATTGATTGAAAGCGACCAATACTGTTGTAACTATCAGAGAATACCCAATCGGTCAAACTCCATTTTTCCAGAGGAAAACTTCAGCTTTTTCGAAGGTAATAAAAATGGCCCAACAATCACAACATTGCTACCACTAACTCATAGCGTCGACTCTCGCGGCGATAGCGAATATTAATTGCAAGTTGTCGTCTAGTTTAGCCTAGTTAATTTTCGTCGTGAATTGTCACAAATCCCTCCAACCATATGTATTATCATTAGATAAATTGCCTTGAAACAAGCCTTCATTGCCTTCGGTAGAGCATTGCTGAGCCATTGCTTCGTAGGCAAAAATATAACAATCCGTTATTATGTGTTTTTATAATATTTGGTTAGTATCTTGAGTAAAACAATGTCGGGGTACGACGTATGTTCTGTTGTAAAAATACTGGAAATACGACTGTTGCGAGACGATTTACGTGCCAGTTAATGGCTAGTAAAACTAGCAACAGCTAGCTGTAAGTTGTAAAACGTGCTAATCGTGTTTTTAGTCCGTTTGATAGTTTTGCTGTACTGTGGATATAGCTGTACTGTATTCATCTGACTTATGACAGAGTATAACAGAACAGTGGGATAGGAAAGGAGTAATTTAGACCGGCGAGTAAGCCCACTCAATCTTGGCTAAACTGAGGGGTCCAAAACATCCTTTTCGCCACCTGTTCTTTGAGGCTTGCTATGAAGTCATTCCGTAGTTGAGATCACGCTGAAAGTTACATTGCGTAGAAAGCTACTGGGTGAAATATCTTTTTGCCTGCTTGCTAGCACAAGCGAATGCAATTGCACCATTCATGAGCGTCATTGACATCCAAAGCGATGATGAAGCCCGTGCTATATTCCATACATACGGATGGTCAAATTTTTGGATTAAGTGCAGTGAGCGTTTTCCAGAATTTTGTGGAAAAGTGAAGCTATTATTACTCACATTTACCACGACATATTTTGCTGAGCACATTTTCTGCCAAGTAGTGCATACGCGTAATAAATACCGCAATCGTTTTGACATGAACAAGCCCGATGAAACGCAATACGACTTAAATTGACTAGCTTGCAATCTGCTTTGATAAAGCTTGCAGATAAACCCCATCGCAAGGTTCGCATTAGTTGGAAGCAGCTATTTTTTTGCAAATAATAACATTTACTCTGCAAATGCATTTGCATTCGTTTTGTGCTAACTACATTGCCCGTTTATAATTCATTAGCACTGAAATTATTTTCAAAATAAGATAATATTTTCAGACATTATAGGTGCGTTTGGCAGAACCTCCATGAGAGATGATCGCTTTGAGAAAATTCCAAGGGTTAGAGTGACTGAATTTTCCAGCCATCAGTGTTGTATTGCTTATTGCAAACCGCTGGTTGGAAAAAATGAAACAAGTGCTCTCTGTGCACAGCTAAAAGTATTCCTAAGCTTTCAGTTGGAAGACTGAATAAGTCTTTAGGCAGTCTAGCCGATATGCCCAATTGGAAGGTTTGGAGAAAAGGTTGGTTGTCATGTGTGTAACTAAATGGCACTTAACTCAACAATTGGATGTTTAACGACTTATTTTTAAACAGATTGTGTTTCAACTGTGTTTAATGTACATTATTCATGAACTGTACATCTAATCTGAAAAAGCACCAATACCTCTACAAAGAAGAATAACAAAAGCAGGCAAACAACAAGCTATGTTCCCTGCATAATAGCCACATTCATTCATCAAAAGGTGCCACGTTCATCATAGCTTTTTTAAACAGGTGCAAAGATAAATTTTTGTATTTTAGACCAATGTGGTTACCATGTCACTCTTGTTTTTTAGGATATTAAGATTTTACCAATATTGCTGTGGACTCTAGAATGAAATAACCTTGATTACTAGCATATCTAGTGTAGTAGTTATGAATATCGGAGGATTTCTGGAATATGCATTTCATTTTTCCTTTTTTTCACATCCGCCTTTCCTCTGGAGAGGGTCGCGGGGCAGCAGCCTTAGGAGGAATCGTAATACCTCGCGGTTTTCCAATATACCTCTGATAGTTCCGCTGGCTCCACACCAAGACGGGACAAAGCCAGGTCGTAGAAGTAATCACGTTGCGTGGTCCTTGGTTCACTTCTGGGCCACTTTCCCGTAGACGAGGCCAGCATGATCTTTGGAGTAGACCATTGAAAATACTGGGCGGAAGCCCGTCATGAAATGTGAGCATTAATTTGGCCAATTTTCAATTTATATATGCTGTAGTTTTAGAAATTATAACGTTTTGTATATGGGGCCTACATTTCTGTCACAACTACTAAACGTCGTGTTGCGCATTGTGCTGCTTTGTTTAACGTTGATTGGTTTTACATGTGAAGTGGTTGCGGATCCCCAAGCTGTAACACAATAAACATATGAGTGGTTGTATGCAAAACTGTAGTAAAGTAACTAGAGTACTGTATATTGGTATCTACTGTAAAATATTTCTCGTTACATAAATCACATTAGATGTAAAAGTTAAGTTTGCATCAATATATCTGATATGCGATTATCACTCTAGTTTTTCATTGACGGCAACGCCTAGATACTTCACAGGGTCCTCACTTTACATCGCCCAGAGCAGTGGCGTAACTGATGGGGGGCGGAGGGGCGAATCGCCCCCATGGTAAGATAAATGTAAAAACTGGTACCCCATGTAGCTCATATTTCTGTTTTCGTATTCTTTTGGTTTTCAGGAGGTTGTTGTTTTTGCGCTTTTCGGAGTATTTTCCGGTGATTTAGGATTTTAGTATAGCCATCCACATTCGGATTCACTATCATTTCTCACATTTTTTCCGAGTGTTGGCTAGTGGGCCCCCTACAGTGGCAAGTGGGTCCAGTCCAGCTAAGGTTTGCCTCTGGCTCAAAACTTTAGGTAATTCACATTTATTTAACGACGCACTTGGCATCCCCCAGAGACCAACAGGAAAAGAGTACGTGATCGATATGTTGGGTCCAGGCTTAGCTGCAGAGGTTGCCACAGTGAAGAAGAATTTCTCACTTGCCTATCAGTACCCCCCACGTTTTCTTTTCATGTGTTATCTGTTTTTCTCCGAGGCAGTAGTATTTTGCACTTCGTTTTTTTTATGAAGTCCTTACAAGCTCTGTTTGATGTTTGTTTGAAACGTATGTTACCATATGATGACATCTCATGTCAGACACACACCAAACTCAATTTCTACAACCGAAGCCTTAAAAACAGTGAGCGCAAGCAGCAGTACTAATTAGGAAATCTTACCAGTTCTATTGTTTCCACTAATGTGTTATTATGAAGCTCACGATATATACCAAGCTTGCTTGTTTGCAGAAAATTCTTTTGAAGCTCTACCGCCACAATAAATTATACATGATTTACGCAGTGTTATGACCGGTCTTAGAGAATTTAAAGCCGAAAACCACAGGCAAAGTGCATGGGTTCTACTTTATTACGTTGTTTTGGAACTTTTTTAAATTTTTATTTTACGTGTTTGTGTTGCCATAATGGGAGAAAATGGAGATATGCGAAAAGTATCAGACAGTTGAAGTCAGAGGATAAAAAAGTTGGATAAAGATGGGTATCATTTGACAAAGTTACATAAATTGTTTCTAATCAAGGCATCTAATGTCCTGACGAAATAGACAACTTGATGTGGGCGAACACTTGCGTTCCTTGGGAGGTAATGAAAAATTTGATAGGAATCGTTGTAGGCAAAGCGACGGCGTTGCCTACACTGTGTGTATCTGCACCACAGTTGGCTGGCATACATTATAGCGTGCAGTAGGCACGAAGCAGAGTGTTTTTAATTGCAGTAGGAGCACTGAGCAAATGCGCTTCTGAGCTTGTTAGTTGCACAATAAAGTGATTTCACTTTTCTCTGCGTGTCAATGTCATCTTTCAGTGAGGCGTCATCATTCAGTGTCATCTTTCAGTAACTCTATACCAAAAGTAACAAAAACGGTCAGGGCGATGCGCATGCAATGGAGCAATTTACATTTCTCCCTACTTCCCCTTGGTTACGGGCCTAGTTGGGGTAACTGAAAA
>Ga0210059_1000335_pt1 | contig 56604 bp, 38 predicted proteins | sample Ectturendosymbi2_FD_188042 | JGI IMG/M metagenome (GOLD analysis project Ga0210059, IMG submission 188042) | Ecteinascidia turbinata endosymbiont from Florida, USA - Sample 2 (SPAdes) (version 2) | ecosystem: Host-associated > Tunicates > Ascidians > Unclassified | place: Key West, Florida... | reverse complement strand
TGCAAGACCTCGAAACTTTGAGAAAATGAAAAATATTGTGCGATTTCACCGACCTTACTATTCATGAAGCTGTAAAGCAACACGAGGCACGCAGAGCAATGGCTTTGCGGTGAAGTGTAGCCAGACAGTAGCTTATGACGTAACTATAAGCGTTTTTGTGACGCAATGCTTTTGGTGGGAACAGTAAGCTAAGAACTTGTGCAGATTGTACATGTAAAGTTTTTTTTTGCCGACTGAATGTAAAGATTTTTTTTGCCGGCACTGTAGAATAGCTCCATTAAAATTTTAGTACATTCAGAAATGTCTGGGTGAATTATAAGAGTTTGATTCAAATTTGGATAAAATCAAAATCATTTGGGCATAATTGAACAACCTTAATGAAATTCAAGTACTGTCTGTGCACAAGTAACAAAAATCAGCACGCATTGATGTTATTTAATGAAAATCGATTTCGCCATACGGCATTTTTAGTCCAAGTGAATTAAAGGTAAAAACGGGTGGAAGTACGCAAAGCAGTGATTATTACGAAACAAAGACAATGGTTGCGTGAAAAACATTGAGCTAGCCTTGACAGTACCGTAAACAAGCATTTAGAGCAGGGGTCGTCAAACGTTTTTGTCAGAGGGCCACATAAGATATCGCACAACTGTTTGAGGGCCAGGCATCTTACGTAATGTGACTGTTTCGGGATATGTTACTTTCTACCAAATCAACACATTTTTCGTAGAAATATTATGTTTTCATTATTGACAAAATGTCTCCGCGGGCCGGATGAAATGGTTACGCGGGCCGTAGTTTGGAGACCCCTGATTTAGAGTAAGCACAAACAAGTCGTAAAAGACACTAGGTGTGATAAGACAAGACCAACCAGTAACAATAAGTTAAAACACAAAGCGGGAGGAAAGAGCAATAAATGAGAGAAGAACAAATGGTGCGCCAAAACAAAAGTGATGACAAGAGCAACGTCTAAACAGGGCAAGGCTATCATTTAATGCGAGGCAAAATAATTCTGTGCTTGTTAATGCTAGCGCTGATTTTGTTGAGCCACTTATCTTCACAAATATCAAGATAATCGTAGCTGGGTTGTTCTACGAACGTGACTATAAAATATTCACTGATTTTAGGCTTTTTTAAAATCTTATGTTCGTGCACCACATGTTGTAGTAAAGGCATAGACGGATCCAGGGTGGGCCTAAGGGGGCCGAAGCCACCCCTAATTTTTTTCAAACACGTTTTATGATCGATGGTTCCCGACAAAGAAACGTCCATTGGGGTGATTGTTTTGTATAGCCTTTAAATAAAAACATTTCTTGCACAGGGATAGGGTCGAAAATATTACATACAAAGCTTATTTTGCTGAATTTGGGCAGTCTTTCACTATAAATGAAACTTCTAATAAACAAGTTGTTATGTAAAAAATATGGTCCCAATGTTATATATATACGTAAGCGTTTACACAAAGTATTTATATAACATATACGTTGTATAAACCCCACGTACATAGGCGTAGCCAGGGAGGTCAGGGGGCCATAGACCCTCCAAATTTTTAGAATATCTAGTCATTTTGTGCTTAAAGAGGCAGTATCTCAAACAAAATACTCTTGCTCGCCTAAAATCAAATATTTTGACCCATCCACAATTTTGGTCTGGTCATGCCACTGCGCACGTAAGTATTTAAACTCTTGTTTCATTTAGGTAAGATTTGGCTTCTTGTGAACAAAAGATGAATACGCAGCAGACTCAGAACCGTCGCTGGAAAATTTAAATAGGGGGGCTTTGCGTTTGTGCGGGGGGGCTTGATTCTGAAAATTGACATTCTGAAAATTGACAAATCTCCACTGATTTATGGTGTTTCATGTTACAATTTGGGGGTCTAAGCCCACCAAAGCCCCTTCGTGGCGACGGGACTGAGCAGAGTGTGGACAAAAGTTGAATAAGCTGCAGATCATATTTTTTTCCTATAAGCTTTTATGAATGAGTGCAGCTCATGTTATTACTGTAGTAAGCGAAGGTATTAAAATTACGCTACAACGAACTTACAATACAGTTAACTACAGGCTAGGTTAGAGTGTTCAATGACAGCGTAAATTCCAAAACAGCAAACCTAACCGTAAAACGTAGCCCACATCAGGTAGGCGTAAGATGAAGCGCGCTAGATTAGCTGTAGGCTATGCTAAAGATGACTATTGATTAGCAACAGTCCTGCCAGCAGGGATGTAGTGGGTTGGGAAGGGGTGGAAACGGTGTTCCCACATTTTTTTGCACTATAGTAACGTTACTTGAAGATTTAGATTTTTCACTGCAATTTCTACATGTAGCACCTGAAGCAGCATAAATGAATAAATGACAAGTTATCTCGTGTATAGCACCGCTGCACTAAAGTGACACAGGAAGATCCAATGTGGAAATTCTTGTAGACGAATCAGTCGTTCTTTATGTTGGTGTGGGAACGGCGTTCCCACCAGGTCCCTAACTAGGGGAGGCGAAGTCCTCCCTACAAACTTCTATGACCCCCTTGGAGAAATATATTTGGGAATAGTTTAAAATTATAGGGCATCGTTTAAAAACTTCGGTCCCATATCAGAAAACACTTACTGCCCCTGGTGTCCCAAAGCTAGTTACGGGCCTGGTTCCCACACCTCTATTTTTACCAATATACCCCTGCCTGCCCGTAAGAATTTTTGTACAAAAGTTCAGTTCAGCACGAAATCAGATGCTTTTTCATCGACCAATATTCTGCTGTCTCTAATAATTTTTTTGCAACCTAATGTACAGCATTTCTAAAAGTTCGTCATCGCGATATAGTCGCATTTCGTACAAAAAATTCAGTGGATGAGAATTTGGTCACTGACTCACTGCAAACTTCACGTTTCCCGCTGCGACGTGGAAAAATATTGTCTGATCACTATCAATGCCCTTCTGATGCAACAAACACCTTCCAGGGCAAAGTGCCAGCATAATTATTGCTTTCGTGTTTTTTGGTATGTTTGTCTCTGCGCGTACCCCAAGTGTTTTTTTGAGCGGAGGGAAAGTTGTGCTTGTTTTCGAAACAACATACCTTGTTCTTGACCTTCAAGTTATTTTCTATGGTCAAACGATTTCGATAATCAACAGCATTTCGTTTCAAATTGTTTGTGATTGATAGTTTGCCACTGATGGGCAGGCATTTTTTTAACAAATTTCGCCATTTTGGCTAGACAATCGCGATGTGCAGGGGCGTAACGAGGTTAGACGGAGCCTGGGGCAAGAAACAAATTTGGCGCACCCATGTTCGAACCAGAGGTCTTTCGAAAGCAAATGTACTGTTTTGAAAAATTGCATATGACATTATTGTGACTTTGGCCCTCCGCAGTGATTCGGTGCCCGGGGAATTGTGCCCCCTTGCCCCCTCGTTACGTCTCTGGTGGTATGCAATAAAAATCGGAAAATTTTCCGAAAATAAGCAAATTTTCATGTCCGAACGTCATGAACTTCTATTCCATGAACATCTGCAATTTTCGAACACAATACGGCACGGATCTTGCACAGACTGCCAACGAAGGTTACTGGCGGCATTTCATGTTGTTTCGTGTAGTTTTCTTGTCACTTCTATGCCTGCCCCACGCGTTTTTTCGGCGTGGACCTGTGCTTGTTTTGCTAATAATAAAACTTTTCCGACATGCAGCAAGTTGCTTTTTTAAGGTTAGATAAGTTTGAGAATATTTTATGAATTGTTTTGAAGGCCGCTTCTGCTTCGGAAACGTCCCAGTAAGCCTGGGTAATGGTGACAATGCAATTTAGCCAAAATGTGTATACTATAGTTACAAGGCCCCCCCTAAAAAAATCCTGTATCCGCCTATGAAAGGCGCCTGCTCTTGGTCATCAGACAAATTGACAGCGTTCCACGAAGAGCGGTGGGAATTCCAACGTTTCGAAAATTTATTTGAGGTTTGGTCAACATACTGTTCTCCGCATAATTTACAAGTTGCAACGTAAATTCCGTAATTGGCGCAGGTTAGCATCTGCCTTAAAGGAAACAATTTGCCCTTTGAGTACAGGGCAGTGACTTTAGGTACCATGTTCGCATCGTGTTTGCCAAATTTGCCACACAACGCACAGTGTCCGCATGGTCCCGAGTAACCTCTTTGCTGTTGGTTCGAAGCTTCTCTGTGCGCCAGTGATCTGTAGTCATAGACGTAGCCAGGGGGGGCAACGGGCTCCCCCCAAATTTTTAGAAAATATAGTCATTTTGTGCTTTGAGAGGCGTTTTTCTAAACAAAATGGTGTTATTCGCCTAAAATCAAACATTTTTCCCCCCTAAAATTTTTGGGCTGGCTACGCCACTGTCTGTAGTTTGTTACAAGTTGGCCAACTGTGGTAGGTCGTTTATATGTGATCATAGCTTCGTTATTTAAAGCTTTTTCCTTCTTTGTCAGACGAAGCAGATTGGGAAAAGAAGTTGGCCAGACACTGTAATTCTTTTTATCACTAGAATTTGGTGGGTGCAGTCTATTTTCCCACTTGGACACCAATGTAATTATGTCGTTCGTCATATTGAGGGGAAATTTCGTCTTTTTTGTTTTGTTCTGTAATCTATTTAGGCTAGTAAGGTAGTCTTCTTTTCTTTCATTCAATCGTCGTAATCTTATGGCTTCTCCAAATATAATTGATTTAAAAGTTGACGGAGGATGGTGTGATGAACCATGAATGAACCTTCGCCCTATAGATGTAGGTTTGACGAAATCTTTCGTAACAAAACCAGAAACACTGTCAGCTGCAATGCAGTGATTGCCATCCAAGAACTCAACAGAGCCACTCAGAGCCGGATTAAAGGGTAGGGGGCCCGGGGCAACTTTTACTGGAGAGCCCCTATGACGTAATTCATGACGTCATCGTTTGTAAAAGTTATGTTTTCGCTGATTCGCAAGGTACCCGTTTGTTTTATCCGGTAGCCGAGAATGTGCTTACTTAAATGCACATACAGTGAGCTGCGAGAAGATAATTTATGATATGAATACTAAGGGTGTATTTTTACTAAGAAAAAATATTTCACAGACTAGAGAGTGACCCTGCAAGAAACAGCATTCACCCGAACAATAAGCAGAAACAGAGATTACAAACAAAAACACCGGAAAAAGAACATGTCAACATGGCCAGCAGGCTCATCGCCAGGATTTAGCAGCATGGGGGCCAAAAACCATAAGGGGAGGCACATTTTTGAAACACTGTATTGGATGTATGCTGCAACCAGGGGGCCAAACGTGAAATGGGGGGGCACAGATTTCAAATGGGAGGGCCGGGCACCACTGCCCCCCCCGCTGGCGACGACGCTGATGGCTAGCCAGGCTAAGTGTGACATTGTTTTCAAGCTAATGTCTTGATTTTCACCTTAATTTTCAGGTGTTGCGGTTAACGCCACTGCTTTAACGTTCCTGCTTGAAAGTTTTGCAGGAAAAGTAGCGGTGTTTTAGCTAGCACTGCCAGATCCTTGCGCTTTTTCTTCTTACAAGCTTTTCGCTTTTCATAGCTCCTGATGTCCTGATGGCATTACAGGTTTCGGCATCTCGCTAGCTAAACACTGCAATCTCGTTGTCTGCTCTTTCGTTATACGAATCGACTGATTAAAACCTTTTCTGACGGACCACGCAATAATATGTGGTGTAAATGGCTTGAATAGCTTCATGTGTTTATGATGTAACGCAACGATTGTAGCCATCGGAAAAAAAGTGCGTTTCCACCACACGTTACCTTTTATGACGAAACAAAGGTGCAGTTCAGTTGTGGCGACCTCGAGACTGCACCAGAAGTTTGGGATCATTGATACCAGTGTTGCCACTTCGGATATTTTAACATGACATCAGATGTGATGTTCTCAGATAAATTTCTGATGTCTGATGTTTTAACAACAAATCTGATGTTGACTGGGTTGTTTTTTCCACATTTCCTCTCATTTTAGGTCGAAAATAAGTTAGATTCATGATTTTCAAGTTTCTTTCATCAATCTCTCACGCTAATCACTGGCGTAACTAGAGATTTGACCCAGGGGGGAAAGCTTAGCTGAAGGGGGCCCACTAGCCAAAACTCAGAAAAAAGTTAAGAAAGATTGTGAATATCTGGATGTCGTGGATATCTGTACTAGATAAAAAACGAAAACATCCCGAAAAAAGCAAAAAGCTAAAGAATACTAAACATCAAAATGTCAACTGGAGCGGGCCCAGTTTTAATATTTTAGCTTGCCAGGGGGGAGGGTCACCCTTTGTCCCCTGCCAGTTAAGCCACTGACCCTCATGTGTGTTTGGTTATCGTTTCAAGCTAAAGAAGCTCTCTTCGCTGCGTTTAGACTAACATTTTACGTAACTTATAAATGACCTCCATTCAATGGCAATATTTCGCTCTGTTTCGGATTCAACGAGGGTACTCGCGCTTTGTTAGGTTTGTTAATATTAATAGAAGCATTTAGCTTATGCAGGTTTTTTCAGGTGTTTTAGGGACCCAAATCGGGTCCCTAGAATCAGAGAAAATTATCATCATGTCTCTAGACAGTAAGCAAACTTTAGCCTTGTGGCAAGCTTCTGAGGAATCTGCCTGCTTTCTGCTTTCATTCTTCTGCGACTATTAAAACTTGCAAGCGTATCTATTTTTCATAGTTAAAGGCCACAAAGATGGCGGCAAGTAAATCAGTCACAGTTTATTGACGGGGAAACTAGTTTCGCGTTTTCCAACGCATCATCAGTCCTGTAAATGTAAGACAAATCTCACAAGCAAAATGTTGGCACTTGAAAACAAGTAAAGAAAAACACACGAACTGTGGCTAGTTGCAACGACATTACTAAAATTTTATTTAAATCGGGTCCCTAGAATCAGAGAAACCGGGTGCCTACAGGTCCGTACCGGGTACCTAACATTTTACTTGAAAAAATCCTGAGCTTATGTGAAACTGTAGCGTAAAAATTTGATGTTATCTGATGTTAACAAGACTGACCCCAGCGGCAACATTGATTGATACTAAACAGCAGTCAGCAACCACTAGCTTTTAGCACGCAAGTGGTAACGTTTCCGTGACATTTGTGCAATAGGCGTGTTGCACGAGTAGAGTCATACCAGAACCGTCGCCAGAAAGTTTTCAATAGGGGGGCTTTGCATTTCTGCGGGGGGCTTTGGGTTTGTGCGGTTGGGCTTGACACTAAAACTCAACTGATTTATAGTGTGCCATGTTTCAATCTGGGGGGGCTTGGAGCTTTGTTTGGGGGGGCTAAGCCCCCAAAAGTCTCTCCGTGGTGACGGGACTGAGTCATACCCATGCCAAAAGAACAATTATTAGGAAAATGTCGCCAGCGAAATAAAATTTATTTGCATTGAACAAAACCGAAAATACTTACAGGCTATTCAATAGCGATTACTAAAACTGGCAGACAGTCAAACGTGTAGAGAAATTAGTTGCTGTTGTGGGTCCTTGATACTTAACGCAATATAGGAATATACTAGAGTTGTATTCTTGTATCACTTCCGAATCACGAAATTTTTCAAACGAGTATTTTATTTGAAACAAATAAATTTCATCACGGGGGCCCCCTTGCAGCGGGGGGCCCGGGGCAATTGCCCCTGTTGCCCCCCCACCCCCTTAATCCGGCCCTGGAGCCACTGCCATCATTAGTGCAGATTTGTCGAAAAGTAAGCTCTAGGCCATTGTTCTTAAATACTGTATTAAGAGATGATCTGATACCATTATTTGTCGATTCTGAATCTGTGACCCAAACAATGTCATCTATGAATCTACGAAACAGTTCAGTTTGTTCTAAAATATCAGCTATCGGTTGTAAGATACAATGTACGATAATATTAGCCAATGAGACTGAATGGTTGTCCCCGGTAACAATGCCACCTCTTTGCTTGTATAAACAACTTCCATATTGTGTAATAACGTTTTCCAGACAAATATTGTCCAATTCAGCAATAATCTGTAGCACAATTCTGCTATAACATGAATGTTTTTTCAAGGCATCTTCAATTGCTTCATTAACTAAACGTCTCTGTAAGCTTGGGTAGAGTGCTTTAACGTCAGCTGCTCTAATATACAACGTTGACTTGGTTGTACCTTTTTCAAAGCTTTCTTTGTTTGTTTTTTTGCCAAGAAATTAGATCTTCAATGTAGTGTCTACTGTCTTTCCAAAATTCGTTTGGACTTCCACTGCAATATTGAACACTTATAGGTTTAAGCAAAACTTCCAAAAAGGCTGTAATCCGTGATGTGGGGATATTGCCTGCGGATTGCAATAAACGCACAGGTATATCAGCAACTTCAGCATGTAGCAATTCTTCGACAGATAGTTTATGTGTTTTGAAAAGAGGGTAAGCATAAGCTGGAGTATTACAACGAAAAAATTTTGCAATAGTTCCGGGTACTTTACGGTTTAATTTTTCGTATAATTTTATACCAGTGGTATGTAAAAGCATACAATCATTGACAATTTTCAGTTTATGAAGTTTATCATTAAACTCTCTGATCTGTTCAAAATGTTTTTCTTCTCTCATTTATTGCTCATTCCTTCGCTTTGTGTTTTAACTCATTGTTACAGGTTGGTCTTATCTTATCACACTTAGTGTCTTTTACTACTTGTTTGTGGTTACTCTAAATGCTTACTTACGGTACTGTCAAGGCTAGCTCAATGTTTTTCACGCAACCATTTCTTTGTTTCGTAATAATCACTGCTTTGCGTACTTCCACCTGTTTTTACTGTACCTTTTAATTTTCTTGGACTGAAGATGCCGTATGGCTAGACTTACCGTAATTTTTTAGGCTTGAACCGGGACATATTCAAAACCATGAATGAAATAACCCGTCGAGCGGACGAAGGCCTGAACTTGGCAAATTTTATACTTTATTTATTTGTTTTAAGATTGTCTGAGAATACATACAAAGGATTGTACGTAGATTAAACATTACTCTGCATTAAGTCAAGGTCTAACTTACTTTCAGGATAAAATGACTCAAAACTAACTGAAACTTATCCTGCCTTCTCAAAGCATACAAAATGACTTCTAACTGCAGGAGTTGCTGTGGTTCCATTGAAGAGAATGGAAAAATGACGCAAGAACAAGCCCCCAATTTTACAAATGGCCATTGAACGGAATAATTTCATAACAATGCGTCATCAGGCTTGAGTTCATTTTGAAAATTTCACTGAAGTGATATTCCGGGACATTTTGCTATCCGGGACGGGACACCGGGACAGACGTTTAAACCGGGACGTATAGCAGGTCTACGTATGGCGAAATCGATTTCCATTAAATATCATCAATGCGTTCTGATTTTTGTTACTTGTGCACAGGCAGTACTTGAATTGAAGATATGGGTAGACAAGAATCGCCGCAGTTAATAGAGAGAAGACACAGGTTGATACTGATGCTCAAGAAACAAGTAGAGCTTCCAACCTTAATGAAATTTGAGCAAATTGGGACTACTTCATTCAGACTTGAGTGAAGTTAAAAATGTTGACGACAAACAGGAAAACGATCGAAGTTTGAAAAGAACAGTTTTTCCCATTTAAATGTTCAGGCCCTTGGCCCGGGGTCTGCAACACAGGCACCCGTGACAACTCACAACCCTCTTGGAAAACCACGGGGTTTAAAGATATCCCTCAAACTTTTCTCCTATCTCTTTAATTTTATTGAGTAAAAATAGTAAAACCTTTCCTAAATACCGTTCACAACAAGGAAGCTTGATGAGATTGTTTTGCAAGTCCTGTTACTTTACTCAAGGAGTACTCAAGGAACTGCTTCATACCCAGCTTCTCTTTACAGTATAGGACAAGCGTTGTGCGCCTGGCTTAAACCTGAATTGACAGGACAAGACACAATAGTGAAAACGTGATATGCTACTGTGAATTTGGACCAAAACCTGCTCATTAACATCAACAAATATCCAAGTTCCGCAGAAAGTACTTCTCAAAAATCAACGAACGACCCAACTTCCAATCTCAATCGCAAGATTGCGTTCTCACAGTACGAACAACGTCTGGAGAAGCAATTGCCATGTAAACTTAACCAGCCTGCAACCATGAAATTCTGATAACCAAAGCGTAGGTTCGACATTTGCCAAAGCGGACCGGTTGTTGCCAACAAAAAATAAAATATTTTCATTCATCTTATCTTTCGTGTTTGTTCAGATTTTTGAGCAGCAGTCGCTCGGAAAAGCAACGTAGTAAAGCGCACTTCCAACCACTCCTAGAAGGGGAACACAGAGCCCCTAAACCCACCAATTGGTGTGGAGCCTCTCGGTTTCCGGGACCAAAGATGTGCGATTTTGTGCATTACTAGGTTGAACTTCGAACAGGGGTGTGTGTTTTCACCACTCCTCTTATAGTGTAAAACAGGGGTGTCCAAACTACGGCCCGTGGGCCAAATGCTGCCTGCGATGCCATTTCATCCGGCCCGCGAAGCCATTTTGTCAAATGATGAAAAAAAATTACCAAAATTTTGTTGATTTGGCAGATTGTAACATGTCCCAAAACAATCACGTTACGTAAGATGCCCGGCCCTCGATATGTTCTGTAATAGCTAATGTGGCCCTCGGACAAAAATGTTTGGAGACCCCTGGTGTAAAAGAATCGCACAGACAATAACAGTCGAGACAACGTGAGTGTCACTGTTGGAAACTGCAGGATCAACCGATTGTTTTTGCGGACGATTTGGTGCTGCTTTCAGCCTCTGATCGGGACCTTCTTCACGCACCTGATCGATTCTCAGCTGTCTGCGACCAAGTTGGAATGCAATTTGTATCTAAAAAGACCGAGGTGTTGTCTCTCCAAATCCAGGTCGGTTATACAGCAGCATGTCAGGAAGTTCAAGTACCTTGGGGTATAATTCCTGAGTGACAAAAGCAGGAACAAGCGGATTGGTAAAACAAAGGTAAGTCCTGCCGGCTGCACCCACGGGAAATCGGCCCAGAGGTTGACAAAGGACCAAGTAGCGTGATTACATCTCCGACCTTACTTGGTCGCGTCTTGGTGTGGAGCCAGTGGAGCGACCAGAGGTTGCTGAAAATCGTGGTATTTCGAGTCCTCTTAGGGCTGCTGCCCCACGACTCTCCCAACTGGAAAGGCGGGTGTGAAAATGAATGAATTCATATGTGCAACTAAAGATAATAACCGGTAGCTTACCTTTCGGAAACTCATAGCGTTAAACTATGTAAGTTAGAGTTCCCAAACTTTTTTCTGGCTGGTGCCCCGCTCTGCTTCCAGGTGGTTTCCTACGCCCCTCACTTTTTGCAAAGATATTATTTGAGGTCCTGCGCACCTCACGAAAACAACATGACCACAAACTTTTCAAATTTTATGAACATTGTTCGAAAATCAACGCATCTATTTGATAAAGAATGTAGATGATTAAGCGGACGTACTTCACTACAGCATATAACGCTCTTATGATGAGTAGGTAACTCAGCGGTGGTCGCAAACGACAATACAAGCCACAGTGTAAAACATAAAAACACGATTTGCAAGTGTATGTTCAACAAGGAAAATATTTTATACACACACGAGAACTTGGCGTATCGAACGCACGATCAAACTGCTTCCTCGTTTTATACCAACTATTGGCTAACAGCAGTTGGTGAAGTTATACAACGTATCGGCCGAGGCATGAACAGCGCAAAAAACTTAGAATACAGAGAATAATTTGCGATCGCAACAATAAATGAACTCGGTACATTCCTTATAAATAATATCCTTCTACAGCAAAAAAGCAGGCACTACTGTATGTTATTTACCGAGTATATAAATCGCCGACTGAGCAGACATCTTCCGTACTTTGTGTCTCACCAAACTACCGCTGAATCATGCAATGCTTCTAATCAGTTGAAGTCTTTCAGTAGTAACCAATAATGCATTTTTGGGTCCGAACAAGCCCGCGGAAAATAAATTCTTTACTTACAAAAACGCAAGGTATCACCAAGGCTTCGTAAAAACATTTTTCTGAAAATATATTGCTGAATGGAAAAAATGCACTAACAGTCATAGGAGATTCCGGAAAACATAAGATGAGGTCTGGAAATCTGAGCAAACAACAATGCGGGAAGTACCGAACATGAGAACTGAGAGAAAACGCGTTTTTACAAAAACGCTGAGCAAATTTTCATGTCTTGACTCGAACCCACATTAAGAAAAAGACAGACCCAGACTAACAAACTCCAGGAAGCTCTGGGTAGAGGGTACAACAAAGCGGTTCGCAACGTCACGGAACTTTCGAGCAGATCAAACTCACTAACAGGTCGCAGCCTGTGCTTGAAGCAGATGCTACTTACATTCACCCCTCAAGCCATGGATTGATGTTAAGCGGACTTCAAAACGATAGAAAATGAGGTTCGGGAAAAAAACGATGATTCGTAACTGTACACTGATAATACACAGTGGAGAATAGAAAAAAGAGTAACAGTGTCTGCAATACTCGTCGGTTCAGTGACATGATATTGAAAGTCAGTTGATCACTTAGCTTTCATACGAGCTTTCTGTTCGTCCACCATCACCACCACTGATGGTGGTCGCATTGGTGCTAGCTGACGTCACCGGTGTAACTGCGGGTTGACCTTCGTTTTGGCGCATTTTTCGCGCGTGTTCGATGAGCGACAAACACACAAAAGCCCAGTTGTAAAGCTGTTGCGCCGGTTTAGATCCATGTCTCGCAACAGCTCCGTGAGCAATGCCCTGAGCACAAAAAGACTGTTTTTTCACAGAAACATCTCATTGGAAAATGTCTGCAGCAAATGTGACCTCAGGGAGGAAAATCTCTTTAAACTGACAGGAAAGTTTCAATCGTGTGAAAAAAATCTTTAAAACCATTCCTACCTTCAACAAACCTCCAACGGATTTCACTATAGACTCAGTTTCTTCTTCGCTCTCACCGTTTCCTTGTTCCGAAGTTGGATCGTAGGCAAGGATTTGTTGCCTCAGGCGGTTCGTGACCATCTGTAACAATGCCGTAATTAGCCAGGTTCATAGCATAGTGAGATTAAATGATTAAGCAATAGCACCGGAACTCCTTGCTAACGCAACAGTAGGTATCCGATAATTGAAAAAAAGCAACAGAGACTAGAGGTAAAATAAGAGACACAGCCTGCGAATTGTAATAACATTAAATGAATATTTTTCGAATGCCAGTCAAGCGTTGGTAGAAAACGCTGCATTGTATAAGTAAAAACTCAGGTAGTATCGCCGCCACACTTGCACCGAACCTGTTTGCAATTGACCCAGTCTTCGAATTCCTTTTGCTCTTCTGGATCCCGATGGAACAACAATAGAACTGCTCTCAAGATGTTGTGGATCATAGCAGGTGGATCCTGCAAAAGAAAGTTGCGAACTTAGGTAATGATTAGTTGCAAACAAACATTTGGGCGACAGTTATAATCGTAAAAACGTACATTTATAGATTAACGGACTGATGCAGCGGAAAAAACGTCCGCTGCTTTTTGGAGTTAACTCCTTCCTCTTATTTTCTGCAGTCTAAGAGAGTTTTTCGTTTTTTTTAAGAATAGGACAATACAGTTTACTATGTGTCCATTGGTTGATTACCAAATGCGCGCAGAGAGGAAATTCCTATCTCAAAACAGAAAAAACTTAATTTCTCAGAAATACAGCATTATTGATCCTCAACTTGGCTTAGTGCAGTAAAGGACGTGCTACCTTTATCAAAGTGTTTCCTTCTATGCTTTTTTTAACTGTAAACTTCCAGCTACAGGTCATACTTTTATAATTATTACTAATGCCACCACCAAATTTTTCTCTGATATCTAATACTAGCTTTATAATTTGAATAAAGCAAAATTTAAACGGTCGACCTTGTAATTTTTCAGCTCCGCGAAGACGTTGGTGTCAAGCTTGCTCACGTTTTCACGCAGATCAGTCAACATCAAACGGTCAAACATGATTTCCACGCGAGTTTCGTCCGTCCCGCGCTCCTCAGCCTCTGCAAACATACTTGTTGTTTCAGCAACAAACTTTAACTTCTGATAAGCTTGCTGAGAAGACGCTTGGCTTGAAATACGAAACCGACATAACGAAAAGTAGGGGGAAGGTTATGCCCACAAGGTAAACACAACTAGTACAGTGTAAAGAAAAAGTGCTCAGTGCAACATGTGGACAGCAGCGAAATCATTTGCACGACGTTGCTTTTTACCTAAGATGACGGTCTTCTCTCCGCTAATCGCCTCTCTCATCACCTCTCGATTCGCAGCTTGCAGCAGCTTCAACATTCTTTGGACTTCCTTGTTTTCGTGGCGCGGCAAGCCACGCAGAGCACCGATGCTGATATCGACGACGCACTTTCAAATAAAGTTACAGAAGAAATTTCTAAGGAGTTTTTTTTCTGGAACAAACAAAAACTCGAAAAAAGCTTCTGCTGCGTCTCAGATATGGCAAAAAATGAAACAGTACAACTATTTCGTAATAAGCGGAGTGTTCAGAGCATCTTTTTCAACATTGGCAGAGTGATGGTCTGGCATTCGAGGCATCTGTCTTTGTGTTGTCAAAAGAATTTTATAAAATAGGTTTGGTGGGCAAGAAGTAATTTCTTCTTTGTTTCTTTTTTGCCCTTCACCAATCATTCAGTGGCGCAGTCACTCACCTGACACCTCCCATCGTCATCACGCAGCGGATATGCCGTATGCCGCGCACCGTACGCATCAGCAAACGCTGTTTCTGAGTTTTCCACGCATTTGAACAAATAATCACGGAAAAGATTATCTTTCCTGTACAGTCTTGTCGGACGAGGGTGAAGTATGGTGACACCTGGCGACATGCAAGTACAACGTTGTGCGTCTTGGCAAAAGTTTTCAAATCGATCTCGCGCAGTCATCGTCGTCCCACAACTTCCTCGTCAAGTGCAAAGCAAATCACATCCGAACCAACCTTTGTTGTTGTCTGCCGTCATCATCTTCCTCAGCACGTGATTAACGTGACCTTTCGGGTCGGGTTCAACGAAGTAAATAACGATCGACTCAACTTTTTGGGCCCGACTGTGAATCCACGACATGGCGGCGTCAATGATGCGCAGAAGCTTTCTGCGCAAATCCACGTGATGGAAAGCTGAGGAGAAGGATTTTGCGATGCCCTGTAAGCGATTAATAAAAAACCTCGTTTCTGATAAAAAATCTTGTTCACGCCAGGAAATTGAAGCGTCGCCATAGTTTTATTTTTTCGTATTACTTCCACGTCAGCTGTGAGATTACCTGATAAAAACTTATCTCGTGAGAAGAGAAGATGCTACGATCTGCACCGGGCGCGCTGTCCACGTTGTCGATGCCGACGAGGCCAAATGTTCGGCGCCGGTTGTCCCGCACGGGCACCAGAACGAGCGAACCCTCCCTGAGCCCTTCCTCGCGATCAGTGTTCCAAAAGAAGATGCGGCCGTGGCTTTGCACTCGAGGGACATGCACCAGCTTGCCTCGTCGCACGGCATAAAAACTGTCGTAACGTATCAAGACAAAGGTTGTTTTACTGCATAATCTGTGGCAATGCATAGAGTTTAAGGCAAGCATCGCCTTTGTTGTTCTGTTGATATGGGGAAAACCTTCCAGCACGTCTAACAACAGTGTTGCTGACGTTCCTCAGAAAAGTAATCTCTGCGGACAGTTCCTTGCATTATTTTCTCCATCGTTCTTTACACACGCATCGCAAATGAAGTGAGTGGCCCTTGAATAATTGGAAGGCAGCATGACGAATGTTCCGTCTTTTATAAATTTGAGTGTTTCATAAAATACGGTTAACGACGACAACAACGAACAATGTAAAACATGTTAGCGACAAAACTGAGAGACACGAGCGTGCTTGACAGACTACGAACGAACTCAACACATTCATTTGTGGTCTCTCTGGACCTTCCTTTGACTATAACATGCTAGGAAACTATACGCCTCGAAAAAAATGGCTGGGAACAGACTTTTAGCGATTCACATACTATCGTGCCAATGAACACGCGTGTCATTTCGCGTAAAACCAACCTTATGCCTTTCATGTCTTCGTAAAACGCCTTTCCCAGCATGTAAGGTGCATTGTCTGCAGTGCACGCCACGTAGCGCAGAAGTATAGCACCGCGTTGTGGATGCAGTGAGTTGTGTTCAAGCAAAGCCACGTACGAACTTATTTTTTTCTGAGCGCCATGAGCCTCAGCGTCCTGCAAAGAATAAGTGGGAAACAGAATGACATTAACTGAAATGTAAAAAATGTCAGTTCTTAACGTTTCAAGATTTTCATCCAACTTGCGAAATACTTAAAAAAGTTATTTCTTGTTTGTAGTCAAATATTTCACGAGTTAATAAGTAGCAGGAAGAGTTGCCCAATGCAAAGTGGCAATGCTAAAAAATTCTTTTTATACAACCTTTTAAAACGCTAACGCTAACAACCTTTTAAAAAGCACCAAAATCTTCGATCATGTCAAAGATGATAGAGAAGTGCTGCAAAAAAAACATCAGAAAAAATAACCTTGTAAAGTGTTTGAAAGACAGCTCGGTACACAGAATCCATAGAAGCTCCTCCAGTTTCCGCAGCGGTTTGAATTTGCGCCAACCACTTTCGACGCGCTTCACCGCGCACGCGTTCAGTGTATGTTCGTTCAACCGTGCTAATAAGAAATTCAATCACACCGTCGAACACCTGGAACAAGCAGTGATTAATAATTTGAAACAATGAATGAAAAAAGTTTACTTCTGTTACATAAGCCGACATCGAAACGCAACTAGTATTTCAATTTGAACATAAAACATAGGGTCGACTTCAAAATAAGACATAAATTTGTGCATTTTTTTAATTTTCACGCTTATCAAAACGAGTGAACATAAACTAAAGCAAGAAAAAGAAAGACGCACCTCTTCACCACCCGTCATTTCCGAACACACAGTGTTGATGTACACGTGAAATTCTTTCTTATTCAACCGCCGACGGTCGTGGTAAGGCGAGGCCTTGCGCATTTGCCGGACAGCGTGTCGTCCACGTTTCAGCGCCGAAGCCTCCATTCCACCTTTGTACCTGCGGAAAAGACGGCAGGAATAGCATCATTGCGATCTACTCAATGCTTTTTCTTTCAATTTGTCAAACCAGTTTCCATCGCATGCCAGATGATTGAACACGACATCAAAAGTTTTAAAGTTAAGCAAATATGCGGCGCCATCAGCTGCCTGCAATCCCATCACGTTCAACAAAGCATTTGAAAACACGTGTATGAAACGTTCGCTTCCCAGGGTCACATATCTTGAACCAGGACAGCGACGCAGTTTGTTTCGAATTCATCGACAAAAACCGAAACAACGTCAGATAAAATGACGACATACAGAGAGAAGAGTGAAGAAAGCCTTTTATCGTGAAAACAGCGCCAAGTTTTAGCAACGAAGATGAGATTTTTACGAACTTTGACAAAACGTTTTCTGCTTCTTCGTTGTCAACGTATCCTTGCCCGTCGTTATCCCATATGTTGAAAAGCCGATCGATCATTTGTCGGTGCTTCGCTGACAACGCTTCTTTGCGCGCCTGTGCATGGCAGATATAATAAAAACAATCATCGTCGTTTGTCCCTGACGCAGTCATAAGACTTCAACGAATCGAATTGGACTAGAATTTCAAAAAAATTGTGGAATTGCGGCCCGGACTTCAAAAGTTAGATCCAACTCTGTTGCAACTGGGGTCTCAAATAGGAATGTTCTCACAGACGCGATTGATCTGCCGCGATGAAGTGCGAGCCGGTGCTCTGGCGGCGTTAAAACGCGTGGGTACGGAAGATATTTCGATCAAGCGATTGTTGCCTGAACTACAAAGTAGATTACAGGTCCATGAATTTATCAAAGATATTGTGAATGCAACACAAACCTGACCTGTTTTACTTTAGCAGACGTTGTGGTCTAACACTTTATCACATCCATAATAATGATTGTGTAAAGCATTACAGAAGCTTTCGCTCGAAATATACGCATTTAGTAAGTTGTTTTTGACCACTTGAATTGAACAAGGTTAATCTCTGGTCGTGCAAAGGCCAGTCTTGGTGCTACGTCACGTTAGCGTTATTTTCATCCCACGTATTAGCACCTCAGCAGACTCCTTCAAAAAGCCATAAAACATTTTCTGTACGTGTGTTGAAAGCGACAAACCGCATAAAATCGAAAGGCGACTTCAAACTACACAAGCATTGCCACCTGCACCAGCCCAGGCTGCAGTTTTACGGCGGGTGTTGAGAGGAGCATCCAGAAATGGGCGCGCAATAAATTTAGCGGCTAATTACATTCGTGAAAACGCCATCACAAAAAAGAAAAATTCGCGGGGTGATCGTAACCCGGCAACCAACTGTGCAAGGTTATGTGGGACTCTGTTCCACCAGCCGCAAGCTGATGATTGTAACACACGAATTTTGCTGAGAGTTTGAAAATGCACGGCAGGTCATTTTGAATGTAATGCGATTGATCAGACTAGCAACTAAAATAAATCGCTGCAATTGTCGAAAGTGGCATACCCGAGCAAGGCGCGACATCTTTTCTTCCTCCGTCTCCACATAACCAGCATGTATAAAATTGACCAGCTGTTCAACCACTTGGTGGCCAGTCTCGTCAGTAACAAAATTTTCCAAGAGCGAAACAAAGCGACCTTGGTTAAGCTGACTTTCATCGAAAACGCTTGTTAGTCTGAGAGTAAAAAAAACAGAAGTAAAATCAATGTTGACGGTCGCAAACCGTAGATCAACAGAATAGCATCGTTGCCTCTTCATCCGAAACAGTCGAAAGATCGTTCACAATCACGCATATCGTTACCTTGGTTCAACAATTTATCTGCTGAACAAGAATTTCAGGTCCCGGTAAAAATCCTTGAACTGCAACAAACTTTGTTGCTACGCCAACAAATTTCACACCACCATTGAAAAAAATATCATCGAAAGCAATATCATTAAATATTTTACAGTCTTTCGCAAAGTAATAGATATCATTAGCGAATATACGGATTCTGGCTAACTATACGATCGCAATGCCCACACGGTAGCCAGACCAAGTTTTCATTTCCTTATTCCTCTCCTTTCCATGCGCGCATGTTTCAGTCAGCGTGCAAAGCGCAAAGACTAACACTCAGATCCTGCTGTTTGCCCACGCAGACCTATCCCAAAACAAACAAGGAAATACGTGTCTTTGTTGGCAAAGCTGAAGTTAAGTTTTAATGATTTACCGCCACTCACACTGCTGCATTGTGGAAAACGGTTTTGATCAAGTTTTTTTTGCTGAACCCGTTTAGAAGCTTTCATGTCTGCGTAACTGATGTCTGTTTTCATACGACTTCATAATTCTCAAGGTATTTTCTCGCGTGGTTTAATGAGCTTAGCATCTCTGTTTACATCGACCGACATTCATTGTTTTGCGTAGTTGATCACTTCGTTTTGTGCTGAACGCTTTCTCAGTGCGCTTGATAAAAGCTTATCTTATGGCCTACCTTGCGTAGTGGTGTCCCTCTGCTTGTTTATTAAAGCAGGAAAATTTGGTTGAACTGTCAACTTTTAAACTGCATTCAAAAGATGTTGATCATCCCTATTGATACGGGTAAGGGCGTGATAAAACACTCACGGCTCTTCCGCGTGTTACTACTAAGAGCCAGTTATCTTCGAGCAATGCCAAAAGATTGGTCAAGTTTAAAGGATTGCTTGCGCTGATGATAAGAGCTCGTGCTAAAGTACATCTGTGGCATAAGCTTTCCTTAGCAAGCGTGGCGAGATGATGCAGTAAAAGCAATTAAAATCCATGGAGTGAGGTGTGCTCTTCGCATCTACCGTCTTGTTAAAGGTTTTGCGTTCATCACTCTTTTTCTTTCGTTGTGTATCAGACCACATACACAACGACGCCTTGGCAGAAAAAGTGATGACGCACTAAACACCAGGCTACGGACGGGGCCAGTACCCACACTTACATAAAAACATGTCCAATTTTGTATTATGCGCCAGTCGCTGTCGCCACGGATGTTGTTGAAACCATTACGGAAAGAAAGTGCGTTTGCCACGATATTAGCACTTGTGGATGGCTATCGTTTCGAAAAATACAGAACTTCTACTATATACGCAAACCAAACGAAACAAACAAAAACATCAGAACGTACCTTGACTGGCTACGAGAGGAGTAATGAGAAAAGAATTCTCCGGAAGGACGATCGGGAAGTATCAAAGGTTCAGCTGCAAATGTTACACTCATGCGACTGGCGCTTGCTGGCCGGGTTTTAACGTCCACTGGCTGAGGTCGGTAGTCTTCAACACCTGAATGGAGAAATACTGTGTTAGTACATATTGGTGTACATTTCGAGGCAGCACTGTGCACTGCGGTAAGAGAGATTTGTCTATTTGCCCATAACAGTATTTGCCGATATCACTGGGTCTGGAACAACAAGTTCTAAAACGACTGTTGTACACCTCAATTCTTGAAAAAGTGTTGGTTTCTTTTCAAGTGGTAGAGCACGAGTGAGTAGCAGTTTCAAATTACTTGGCTCACTGTAAAAGTTTGGGCAAAAATTTTTCGGAAAACGTCTGGCAAAGTCTTAAAAATTTCATCCATTTGAGACAAGCACGCCATGGTGCAAGATCACATCAGGAACATGAACTTTTATATACGAGACTCAATGCCAACCAACAGTGGAATTTTATGATGGCTAAGAAGCGAAAGCTGGGCGAGTTGTTCATGAGAAAACGTTAAATAACATTGATCAGTAGTAGGAGCAGTTTTCATGATACGAAACAAGAAGATATTAGCAGAGACATTTGTTATGAACAGTTACTTAAGAATGGAAAAAATGCTGCTGAGTATGGTCAGGCAAACAGTTCGGTGCCAACATATTTGTCAGGGGTCTCAAATGATCTGGACTTCGTTCCACGTGAAACTATAGCAAGAGGTGTACAGATTGTTGGTTGGAGAAGGGACATAAAATATTATCGTTCTGCCAGCACTGCGTAACAGACGAACATTTTTGTCGCAGTGGCTGCAGGACCCTCGCTTTTGCGATTGGATTGTGTACATGCAGAAAGATGGTGGAGATGCGCTCTGCAAAGTGTGCTTTTTGATGGGCGCAAAGTTGTGGCATCTTAAATCCATCGCATTCGTTGATAGGCCATGTACAAACTTCATGAAGTTTATTGAAAAAGCTATCTGTCATTTCAATTCAATTCACCATAAAAACTGTAGTTTAAGCTACCGATATTACGCAGAGTTTAGAGCAGTGGTGAAACTGTAGTAGAAAAAATGTCTCAAGCTAGAGCAAGACTTGCGAGAGAAATTCGGGAAATAGTTACGAGTTAGCCAAAAACAATGCTGTTGTGCGCAACCGGTAACTTTCCTCTACGAGGTCACGAGGTTGGTACCCAGAGCCGTATCAGCCGCACTCGATACCCCCCAATTGGGTGGGGCCCACGCTGTCACAGGGGGCCCAAAATTTAGTCTCGTCACCACTTAGCCCCCCAGAGAAAGCTTCGATCCCCAAATTAAAATATGAAGCACCAGAAATTAGTGAAGTTGGGGGGCCTTTTGAAAGAAAAGTGCTTATACATTACAGTTATTTTGGACCCTTTTGAAAGCAAAGTATTAACACATTGCAACTGCTGTTGGGCCCCTTTGAAAGCAACGTAGGCTACTTTACACATTACAGTTGCAAAGGGAGGCCCGAGGCAAGTGACTCACTTGCCTTCCCTTAAACACATCACTGTATATAACCTTGACAATGATCTTATATGAGAATATGAAACCGATTGAACACGTTCTGCTTCATTCGACATGCGTACTTTCTCACCCGATGTGCGCATGTAAACACTGTAATGTAAAGTGATCTTTATATTATTAAACACATTGAAGTTGCTGATGAGTTTATCACTTAAAAAAACACAGATTTCACGCGATTTTTCATAATTAAACCTAGACACACATGTCGACTGAAAAAACATATCTGGGTGGAAAAAACCCTCAGTGGGAACCCTGGTCACATGCGGCAAAACGCCTACTGCTGTAACTTGAAGTTAACATTTGAAGATTCATTGCCGGGTTATTGTTACGCAATAAAGACCAAGAGTACAACAATCCGCCAGCAAGTTTCGCAACCTGGCTCTGCAGGCAAAGGATCGGACCAGAATCGTCGCCAGAAAGTCGTCAATAGGGGGGCTTTACCTTCAAATTTGACAAAAATTCCACTGACTTATAGTGTTTCATATTTTCGTTTCGGGGGGCTTGGAGCTTTGTTTGAGGGGGTTAACCCACCAAAGTCCCCCGTGGCGACGGGACTGGATCGGATATGAGCGAATTGCACAGTTGCGCTAAGCGTTTCGGGGGCCTCGCGGTCACGACTTTGCCCTGATGGGCCTCGCGTTCATTTATCCGGCCCTGTCTACATGCCTAGTTGTATACGTCCAGAAGTCAGACTTCCACCTGATCAACATGTTTTGTGTTGTGATTGTTGTCAAAAAATGTAGGCTACTATGTCTAGTCCAGGAAGTCTTCTTTTATTTTGTACTGCATAGCAGCAAGATACCTTTGGTGCTTACGATCAAAGTTGCACATTTGTTGAGCCTGCTGTTTAGACAGTCAGATGGAGTTAATTGTGTAGTTAGAAGAGTTTATTTTGGGGGGTGTCCCAAAACAGAGTAGTGCAGTTAGTGGGTTATGGATGTTAACCGTTGCATCCACGTAAGCCTTAGTCTGTATTTGTTAACATTTATGGGCGATTTGAGATACAAAATGTTATTAATCTAAACATGTGCCATGCATCAGGAGATGAACAGTCCAGACATCAGCAAGGTTTATGCATGCGTATTTCGGCCAGTAAAAAGCCCAATGGGCATGCATTATAAGCATATTTCACTTAAGCTCATGGTTAAGTTCATCAATTTGCGCTCATGAAAGAAAACGTTCATCGCGGCGCACATTCTTTGACCGGCCTCATGTTTGCTCCTTCGGCAATGATATTTTGATAAATGAGCGATAGGATTGATTCTGATTTCCTTCAATTTTTTTTTACATTTGCATGTCATTACGACATCTTTAAATAATCGCTGTCAATCAAATGACAATGATTTACGACGCAATTTCTTTTGTTAAGCTCGTTCAAAAATTTTAGTTGGAAACTACGAGCCTGTTATGGGCATTTGCGGGAAAATATTTATAATTAATTTGCACAATCTGCAAATGCTGTTCATATTGCGAATTAAAAATAAATTTTCAGAATGTCTAGCCCCCTGCACAAACAATGTCTAGCCCTCTGAACAAACAACCCCTGCACAAACATGAAGGCCGCCAAAACCTGGCTACGGGCCTGGTTCTGCCAAAATTGTGTCCGTAATTAGGATATTTTGTTTTGAAGGCCATTCGGCCTCGAGATGTAGCATACCGTCAAAAACTTTTTTTTATAAATCACCATTAGGGGGGCCCCTGTAAGCATTTTGGGGGGGGGAAGAGTTAGGCTGATACGGCACTGTTGGTACCGGCAGTTTTATCAAACTGCTAAACTTCAGCATTGATGCAGACGATCACACTTTAGCAGAACACTTCAAAAACTGCGAAAAAATTCCAAATACACACGTTCGCAGATTCAGAACGAAATCTTGGCCACGGCTTCTGCAGCTATAAACAACGACATCATTTGCGAAGTCAATCGCTCGTATTTCTCGGAAATTTCTGATGTATTTGCCAATATATCGGGCAAAGAGCAACTTGCTCCGATTCTGAGATTTGAAGGTGAAAACGTAATCCGTGAAAATTTCGTTGGTTTCTTAGAGCTTCCTTTTGTCAGTGCAGAAGCAATTGCAAATACAATTCTCAGTCGCTTGAAAGCTCTTGGTGTAGACTTGACAAAAAGGGTTTGTCAAGGCTAGGTCACCGAGCTGCCATCGTGTGACAGTACTCTACAGGTTTTAGTACACACATATCATCGGAGTGTGCAGGTTGTTTTACATGTTCTATCATGTACTCGTGCAATCTTTCAGAGTCGGTTAGAAATTTCTTGTCCCCCCAAATGTTTTCCGGCTCCGCGGCTGTGTGGTTGTTATTAGCAATAAGCGCAGACGGGGTTTCAAATTAATGTGGGAAAGCGTATCGCAGAGTAAAGGAATACACAAATGAGACTGAAAAAAAAGTTATAGGGTAACAAAAAACCCCCAAACTTACGCATATCTTCTTCCGTGTGCTGAACAACAATCGCTTCTGAGGTACCTGCGAGAGTCGTGATGATAGTTTCTCGCTCCGCATCTTCAAATTTGTCTGCCCTGAAAAGTGCAGCGAACCTTGAAAATTTGCTACATTGAAACTTATCGCTTTGGTCAAGTGAAACTTAATGTACAAAACCAATACAAAAAAATATTTAAAATACGCGGAAAACCTTGCGTTGAGGGTGCAAAAAAACAATTGGGTTTCATAAAAGTTGATCTTTTGGTTCATATTTAATCAACATGCAGCTAAAAGTCTTCACAGTAGCGCTTTTTCACTATAACTCTTATTTCACACCTTGCAAAAATTTATGTGGTTAGCAGACATGGATATACAGTTGTCGCAAAAACTTGGGGAGGTAACAACGACAGGTAATTCCCAGTTTGTCTCCACTAACACCAATTTTCCTTTTTCATGCTTGGAATGGTGTGCATTGGTTAATAAAAAATTTAAAAGATTTCAAATAATTTGCACAATGGAAATAACTGGCATGGAAATTCTTTGTGAAGAAAAGCGCCACTTTTCATGAACATAAAAACTTGAACCAAATGAAGATCTGACGCTGCAGCTTCTTTTTAAACCAACTACACATTTTCCCAATAGTTTTCAACTCATGCAGTTATTCTCCACCAAACCCATAAAATACAATTTCCAGAATACACTTAAATAACAATTCGAGAGTGGAAAAGTTTTCATGCCTAATTAAAAACTTTCGGAAGTATTTCCAAATAAAAGAGCTCTCACAGAATATTCTAGATCAGCAACGAATTAATTCTGCGATTGCTTTAAAAAGCAGATTAGTGAAAGTAAGAATACCAAGGTCCTTAGTGCGCAAAAATCCAAACAATTTATAAACATCAGCTCATACAAGATCTCAGCCATTTGGTAACATTCGATAGTATTTTTGATTCAACGCTTGATTCTGCCGCCATCGATGCTCACTTTTCTCCATCGGCAGCAGTTTCCGATGATGTCGGTGGCAGAGCGGCGGGATCTTGATCCAAATCTTTACTATCCTCAACTTCTCCGGCCGATTCATCATCAGCAGCAGCAGCTGTCTGTCTGCGCTGAACAGTTGTCAACGTGGTCGTTTTCCGCATCGGGGGTCGAGGTTCTTCCTAAAAAATGAAAAAAAATGCCAACGATAAAAACGTCGAAAATACGTGTTAAACTTACTACACAGTCTGGAATAACCAAGCACATATTACTGTAAAAAATTACACAAACAACATAAAAAATATGTCAAACCCTCGGCTTGTTTGTAAAATGCGAGGTTTTTTGACAATCGAAATACCTGCAGGTTCTTACAGACTTTCCTTTACTCATTTTTCTAGAAACTATAAAGAAGACACACTTTTATGGGAATTTAAAAATACAGCAAAATTTTGCTTGCTCTTAGGAGATAGTGATGACATTCATGCGCGACCGACCTTCGAGAACTGCACGTTGACAGGTCCTGCGTCGATGCTGCTCTCTTCTCCACTTGGCGCTGGAGTGACAAGCGTGACACCGAGAGCTGCATCGTTTGTCAAATACTTCTTCGACTGATCTTCCCCAGAATCTGAGAAAAAATAAACGCGGTTAGCATTTTGCGGGTGTTTAGGAATAAAATCGCCAAAAGTACGAATTAAAGTCAACCGCCAAGAGAGTGGCCAACTGCTTTGAAAAGGATTTAATTTTTCTTGGGAAATGGAAGTTTCGTAGATGCAACTGCAAGTGGAAGTCACGCAGCCAATATTCTAAGCTCACTGCGTGTCTTTTATCACTTGGTACATTTTTTCCAGCAAACACACAAGCTAACCCGAATAGCAAGTTACAACGGCTCAATACGAAAATGCAAATACAACTGTTGAATGCACTGGTGCAAAAAAACTGTTTAAAGTAAAGCCTATTTTTGTCACACTTGAGAATCTGCAGGTTATAAGCATTGGCTGCGACGCATTGTATGAACAAACAGTGGCCAGAAATTTGCGGGCCTTGTTGCCTGACGAATGGTGCCGGACAAACAACTGATGACAAAACGTAAACTACTGAACAATCGCATTGGAAGTTTAGATATTACGCCGCCTTCTCCAGGTGATGCGTGGTAACAAAGAGCTCCAGCTTTTGCGTTACTAAAATACAGAGAAGCAGTGCGGCACACAGTGAAATATACTATTAAGTGTACTGAATATTGCCACGCACCACTAAATACACGAATGGAGTGTTACGCAATCATTTGATCAGACACAGACCTGGGGAAACGTGCTGGATATCACTTGTCCGTAAAACCGTTCAAACATATCCTTCATTTTCTAGACGTTAACAACGCACTCATTTTTAAATTCAATGAATGATTGAGAACGTTCCAAGATGACAAATAACACTGATATTGGTGCAACCAGCAGGAATTAAACTTGTCCAGTAAAGTGCATTGCTGTTTGTCTTCATAAACCAATCCAGTTTTCAAAAAATAACGCTTGCACATTTCACAAGGAGTAAAGGATGAAAAAGTTCCGTAACACAAGCTATGACGTTCACATGTTGAATTTGTTTGTACGTCAAACACTGTTGTGCCAACCTCTCACAGCGCCGGTGAAAAACTTGGATCAACTTTATGTGGTGAGAAAAAAGGGCGTATGGGTTAAAATATTAAATGATCCGCATAACTTTGTTGTGAGAAACACACGAACTTCCGCCAAAATTACAAAATAATGAAAGTTTTTCAATTTTCGTAAACAAGCTTCATAGGTGTTGACATTTTCAGCCGCAGGCTTCGTAGCTGTTGTGGTTTTAAAATGTTTTCCAGGTAACTCAAACTATCAGGCTTTTGCAATTAGTTTTGTTCTTGATCTGAGAAACATTTGCTAATGTCGGTCACATCAATTTTTGCCTGTTTCAGTCTTAGCTTTGACGTTCGTGATCTTGATCTCGACTGCAACTCTGGTTAAAAAAGAGTAAATTTTGTGGAATTCAAGCATTGCCAAATCACCAAATCTGTATACATTTTGAAATAACACACTAATACATCAGCTGCAACAAAACGCACGAATATCTTTATCGAACGTCACGCTTGCACATGATGTGAGGTTCAGAGCTTTGACAAAACTCAGTGTATGAAATTCCGAAACTGACACGTCCAACATTTCACCCTGCTACACATAAAAACCGACAAATACATATTGGGAAAATCTCGGAAGGACTGCAGTAACTTATGGTCAGGGTTGTAAAAAACCCGACCCAAACAAACCCACCTGCTTTTTTTTGAAAAAGCACACTAGAAAAAAACAATAAAACCCACTTTTTATTTTTTCTTTGAAAAAATCTGCTAAGAAGTAAAAAATAAAATAGGCAGGACACTTGTACAGTTAACTTTAACTTTTTTTAATCAAACAAAACGAACAGCAATGAAATTTGAAGGATTTGACAAAAAAATGAAATAGTTTGTAATGGTTATCTTTCTCAGCTCTGCACAATCAGTACATTTTAAACAATATTTCTGTCTTACGTGCATCTATCAACTTTTTCTGATTTTGGACCATACCAAATCATATGTTGAAACAAACACTCTAAAAATCAGGGGTCACCAATGTGGTGCCCATGGACACCAGGTCGCCCGCAAGGACCAAGCAGGTTGTCCGTGGGCATAGGAGTAGCCAAATGGCATGACCCCTAATTTTCTAGCATTTCTTGTCGTTTTGTGCTTTGAGAGGTGTTGTCCCAAAAAAAATACTATTGCTCGCTGAAAGTCAAAATACTTGGCTCAAAAAAAATTTTCAGGCTGGCTACGCTACTGCCCGCAAGCCTGCTCTAAAAATAACATCAGCATGATCAGTGTCTTCACATTGCGGAATATCTTAATTGTTAATACTAAAATAATTAAAGATAAATTGAGCAACATTTTTATTTGAGCAGCGTGCATCAAACTGGTAGCTCTTTGCATTAATAGGGACGTAAGAAATAGCTCTCAGCTTCAAGAAGTTTGGTGATCCATGCTATTGATGCTGAACTAGCAGGGCATGCAGATAAAATTGACATGAAACTGCAGAGTTTGTGTGGAAATGTTTTTTCTTTGTTTGCTGTGCGCATCCTTGCTAGGCCTTACCACTTTGGAGTGAATTGACCAAAACTTTGCAAAAAACAAAGATGGGGTACATTTCTTTACCCTTGAATTTGAATGGCACAATAGGTATAACAAGTTATTATTGTGTAATTCTGAAAACAATGATATTGCATGATGCAATAAAAAAACAATTAAGAATAAGGTTTTTCCATTTTCCTCAAAAAAAGAACAAAATCTTGTTTCTTTTTAAAAAACCCAAAAAAACGTTTTTTTTTTAAAAAAAAGAAAAAAGCCCAGGTGGATTGTTTTTTTTTTTAAAAAACCCGTTTTTTTCTCAACCCTGCTTATGGTTAGTAACTTACCAGCTGAAGCATTTCCAGGCGTTTCAACTGCAACCTCTTCTTTTTCTTCTTCACTTATAACAACTTCAGATACTTGAACATCACCCGGTTTGTCGTCATCCGGCTGCGCTGCTTCGTCATCTTCACGTGGCTCCACCGATGCAGAACCTTCCAGTTCAACGGGTATCGTCACATCCGCGTTTGCATCAGCAGCATCTGTAGTCTCATCTTCTTGCGCGATCGCCACGGTCTGGTTTTCAACTTGGTCAGCATCTTGGTTTTGTGTGGATGGAACGTCTGCATCTTCCGTTTTATTCGCCGGTTGCTCTTCGCCGCTTTCTTCCACAACTTCCTGCTTTTCCGTCACATCTTCACTTCTTAACGAAGGGGAAGCACTCGTTTCTTTCGTGGCAGCTGGAACATCTTCTCCAGAAGCTGAAGAAACTTTGACCGACTCTCGACCATCTTCTGTAATAGCAGTAAGCGAAAATTTGCCACTTGAAATAGTTGACACTTTTTGAATAAAGGAGCCTACGTAGCACTTACCTCGTTACAACACACAGAGGTCATGACATAACGTTTTCACAAAGCTTAGTTGTTACAGTGGTGGATGTAGGGTGAGGAAATCAGGCACTTGCCTCTCCCCCTTCTTAAAATGTCGATTGAGTTTTTGTTGGTTAATGCATGTAGGTTTTGTTGCCAATTCTGCTTCATAACAATGTTCCAAATTCACCCACGTTTGAATATATCATCGCCAATGTACTACTTTTTTGCAAGGTACAACTCTAGATTAGATTTGCAAGCAGTGATGCAGATGTGATCTTTTTGAATTTATGCAGTTATCTACCCTGCTTCGAGGTAAGATTCTGTGATTAGCAGCACTTGTAAATACTGTGTAGGTTCTTATCACTGTATGCATGAGCAGTTTCCAGTGGGAGGGAATGCAATGTGCATATCATGCAATGCATGTACATTTCATACGTAATGGACGCATTTCATGCGTGATCAGTGATCACGCAATGGCCTCAAGTAGCTTGAGCGCCTATTTCTGTTCAAGGGACCACGTTAAAATCTTTGCAATAGGACAAGAGTAGCCGCTTATGAGGCATTTTGAAAACATGAGAACTTCTCAAAAATAGTTCAAATACGGATTGAGAACAATTTGGCGGTGGTTTGGGGCAAAACATCAAGCAGATGCGCTTGCACGGACCAATATGGCAAACAAAAATATTTGCCGTGACACTAGAACAACAGTGGTGCATTAGCTACAATGGCCGGTGATACTGGGGATGAAGCTGTTGCAGAAATGTGGAAAAATCACTGCATTTTGGCTTAGCTTATCAAAACGCATTAATGGTGAATCTTTTCTGCAGCAAAGTTTTAACAATCATGAAAAATTATAAAACACTATGAATTTCATGTGTCCCAGTGGAAAAGCGTGAGCCTAATATATAATTTCCATTTAGATCTTAGCGCTGGCAAGATGACATTTTTGTTTATCATATTTGCTGTTTGTCTTAAAAATCTCTTTCGGGGTGGCATTAATGCATGGCAACATTCCAAAAAATAGCACACTGAAAAATCTCCGTATCTGCAAAACAAGAATGGTGACACAGCTAGTGCTGCGGTAACTGCAGGCCTGTTTCTCTAACCACCGTAATTTCAAAACTATTTCAACATTAAAACTGGTCCTGGATTTTTCCGTTCGCTACTACCAAAGAATTTGGCTTCAAGTCGCAGCATAGCACAGATACCTGCGAAATGTTCTCAAACAAGCTGTGTCATACAATGATCAAATATAGCCCAGCAGTGTTTACAGATGCGCATAAGGCATATGACGCAACTAACCGCAGCCTTGCAGTCAAAAAACTATGTTGGGCACTTGCCGAGAAAAGGGTCATGAATTAAAGCTAATGGAAATAGGCGTGTGAACCTCTTTCTGTTACTAAGGATATGTGTGTTTGGCCCCAGCATAAGGGGCCTTCAACGCCTTTTGGAAGAGGCTACAGAACAGGTTTTAACCAGCAACAAATACTAAAAGAAAAAATTTATGTAATATTTCGTTTCAAAAATACAAACAAATAAATCACTCGAAGGTTTACCTATATGGTGTGCATATTCAATGCGGTGAGTAACTTAATCATTTTGGTGTAGTTCTTCATAACTCGTTGAAAGATGACAAGGACATTTAGGGACAAACAAAAGGACTGTGGTGTGCAGCAAACAGGGTTAAAGGCACCTTCACTCTGCGTAAAAATGCAGGAAAAAGACTTTGTTTTGTGCCTACTGCATGCCAAACTAGGTCTACGAAATTTGGAACAGGTACATGCTATCATGCTTCCAATGTATATGTATGCAACGTGTAAAATACTTACCGAATTCTGTACTACTTTCCAAAATATGCGTTTGTCAGCATTAGTTTGCCCATTCCAATACATATGATACTCTGATTCGAAACAACTCCTTGGCAAGGATGTGTTCAGCCGCTAGTATGTTTGAACAACATCGTCGTCCGCTCACGTCAAAAGTTAGATGCTATTTATTTCTTACTTTCTTTACGCTGAGCACACAAAACTTGTAATGACAAGAGCTTGCTGCAGTCGCATGAGCATTTTTTCTGAACACGCTCCTAGTTATTTGATCACGCACGCTTTCGCTGTGCTCTTTAGTATTTAAATCAGTGGTTCTCAACCTTCTGACCTTGGCGGACCCCTTTTGGTGCTGTCTATTGCATCACAATAGGCCTTCCCTGCGTGAGATAAATCTCAATAAGCTTTTGTATTGTCCTATCACAATAGGTAATTAAGCAAATGTTCAACCCTATTTCAAAAAGCGATGATAAACAGCAAAAAATTTCAAAACTCGTAATTTATATTTCAAATTTCAAAGTTCTCACGGACCCTCTGAAAACGTTTCGCGGACCCCCAGGGGTCCGGACCACCGGTTGAGAACCACTGATTTAAATGTTTTATGCTTTCTTGTATACAACTACTTATTCACGTGATGCGAACCTTGAATTGGAGATAAAGTGATATATAAATAAGGAAAATAAACTAACCAACTGCAGGAGACTCATGGTCCACAGGCAGATCTGCCGAGTCCTCAGGCTGGTGAGGAAGCTCAGTTTCCACGCCTCCCTCCTGAGCCTCCTCAGGCGAAGCAGTATCTGCAGCAGCTTCTTGTTCCGGTGGGGAAACATCTTCGTTGTCAGCTGGAGCTGCTTCATCGCTTTTTGCTTCTGAAGCTGATGCGGGTTTGCTGCTCTCTTCTGAGAATCAACACAGGATTACTCAGCTCGTTGCCAGAAACTTCCCATTTGCTACAATGCATTCAAGCATTTAACCATTGCAGTGGAAAAGCACATGAATTCGAAAGGATTAGCAAAACGAAGCTCTTTCTTTTTTATAAGCTGGTAACATTTTACATAGTAGTAAAACGAGTTGCCGATGATGGATTACCGCTACTGTATCATTAGAACAACCTCGAGTGGCAGGTACGGTGGAAGCAGGCACTGATGTCCACTCCGATGACGTAAATTCTTCCGTTGACACGTTGACCGACCCATCATCCTCGTCATCTTCAGAAGTGGGATAGAGGTCATCGAGTTCTTCCAGTTCAATGACAGGCCCTTCGCGACAGAAAAGATTGCACCGTTACAGTTGTACACAGGGAACGGCAAGCACAGTTCTGATTACTTGCCACGATTTTCTTTTGGCGATGGGGTTTGTCAGGAACAATGCCGGATTGCACAATAAAGATTTTCGTGAAAAGCTTAAAGTCGGACCTCGAGAAAGCCTGATGCAAGGGTGATATACTGTACTCAAAATATGTTGATATAATGCTTTCCTTTAATTGACTAGCCATGCTTCATATAAACTGAAACATCTCTTAACTGCTTGAGTTCCTTTATGCAGAGCTTCGAAAAAATTGTTTGTGGTTTTCACTACGTTTTTTGCTGGAGGTAGTCAATCGTCCTACTTTTCAATATCATGAGAAGAAATTGCCGAGCAAGATATTTGAAAGGTGGAATCGAAATTGGAATTGCAAATGATTCGCTTATAACTGATTTTGCAACGGTAGAAACGGCTGTGTCATGAAATTTTTAATAAACACAAAAAACAGGCTCACTACCAAACAGTAGGCTGGGGGGACGCACAATAATAAATCAAATGCTCGGCTTACATTTTCTAGGATTATTGACTTGGCCTTTAAATACGTTTTCCATCTTATCATAAAATTTTTCAAGCAAGTGCAACATCCTGTGTCGATCTAAATATCCGGTTTCTTCCGTATCGAGAGCTGAAAAAAGCTGTGAAATACCAACTTTGTTAAGAGTTTCAAAAATTAAAACGGGAAGTACAACTAAAGCCAACCAAAAATACCATCCGTCAAGGCGGAAGGACAAAAAACAACGTCGGATTCGGATAAGTTGCAAACGTAGCCTTGGCAAATGTATCATTATGTGTCATTATCATTATGTATCAGTTGCAAATGTATGATTATTATTCATAGCTCATAACCAACAGACCGGTATTATTTAAATGCTTTTTCAATTCACTATTGCTATTTTGCAATGCTTGGCAAAACCAAACCACCATCAGATTTTGCTTTGAACGTATATACGATTAGCATAACTCCACGTGGCGAAGGATATGTGCGATGAGTACAAATGTGTTCGAAAATCGCGGCATATAGGGAGGTCTGCAAAGTACGATAATACCGTCAAAAACATTCCTTTCCACACTTCGTGTTCAAACGTGTTTCTAAAGGCGAGAGCACACTGATCAAGATGGCGCAGCAATTGTTTGAAGTCGGACATGGGCATGTTGCAAACGTAACCCTCGACGTACTGAAAAAAACACATACACAAGTATCACCACAAACTTCTTCACAAGGAAGTTATTTTGTATGCTTAGATTCTATTAAGAAACTGAAACGACAGATATAACTAAAACCCCAGCAAAAACATAACGTTACGGGTGTAAAAATACGATTAAGCAGTGCATAAAAATTAAGCCAGCACAACATTCATTGTATTGGTTTGAAACTATTGCATAAAACTAAATGCTTGATAAAATCTAAGCATAGGCGTCAAACTCTGGCCCGCCGGCCAAATTTGTCCTTAGTTTAAGTAAATTTGGCCCGCAAAGCAATACCAAATGATTACTAAAGCTGGTCCACCGATATTATACAGCGCATGTACCACTGAAACTTCAAACCGCACATTTCCCTGATTGTGTTTAGGCGCGTCAATCAGGACAGGACAGTGTAATGTTTGTAACGTCACACCAGTCACATTCACCTCGCGTGGAAGAAGATTTTTTTCAATATTTATCAATGTTGGCCCGGCTTTGTACAAGTTTTAAATTTGGTTCACCATGTATTTGAGCTAGATACCCCTGATTTAAGTGGTTAATTCTTCAGCGTTCTTAGTTAAACATCCGATTGTAACTAACTACCTGTGTCACCACTAAGATGCTCCAAGTCAAGACTAAAACAATATGAAAATTTAGGAAACCAACACCGAGACCATGTGAAAATTTGAGAAACCAAAACCGTGGCCACACATTTAATTGTGTGTTTTGGTCAATCTACAATGACGTCAGTTTGAAAAGACAGTATTAACGTCACATCACACCTACAAAAGCGGCAAACATTTTTTTGATTTGTCAAAAAATTCGCCGAAGGCTGAAGCCAAGCACGAACCAAACATATCAGAACCAAACTAGTGTGACTTGTTTTCGGTGCAATGTAGAAAACAATCTGGGAAAATAACTCAAACAGTACGACCTGATTTAGACGAAAGAGTTGTATTGATAATCGCTGTGCAAGTGAAGTGACAACTTTGAAAGACATGTGGACCATAAATAAACGCATTGCAGAATGCGGTATTTTTGCAGAATTGCAGAAATTGCGGTATTTTTCTTACAGTACCTGCGCGTATTCGTCAATACTTAGCGTAGCGCCTGTTTCATCTGTTGCTTCCAGTTGTTTGCTGTATTGCACCACTGCGTGTTCGAAAAGAAAGAAGAACTTGAGGTTATCATCATAAAACAAACTGACAAAAAAACAATAAAATCGAACTTAGAACCGTTCGTAACTGGACAAGAAAAATTCGAAGCATGATTTCCGTGATCTGTTAGCAGTGAAAAGATACTGCACGTGGTCAGCTTCGTGGGACCAAAATTATACATTGAAGTGTAGCACAGCAGCAAGCGCAAATCCTGGTTGCCGACGAGCAAATGCTTTCTAGAAATTTATTAAAAGCTTGCAATATCACGAGTCAAGTCGATCCCATAAAACTAATTTATAACTCTGGCTACACTGAAAGTTCCTATTCTGAAGACGCTGCTTTCATAAACATATGTGCGCTAAAAACAAAGAGACCTAACACCGCGCAGCTTCAGTTTTGTAGATTTTTCCAAAAAAAAATAGATTTTCAGATTCCACTAAACCTAAAATCAATATAGCGTTTCAATAAGACGCGTAATAACACATTTTTCAAACAAAATAACAGTGTTTATCAAACAGAGGGAGGCTTATTGACAGTATAGAGCATATAGAAATTAATTAAATCATAGCGCTTCTTTAGCTGCCTGCAAGTGACAAGTCGTGGCTTGACATTACTGCAACGATGAAAACAACGAACGCTATTGTTAGAACATACAAACAGTATACCTGCGGTGCTATCAACCGCCAGATGAGAGGAAATTTCCAGAAACGAGTACAGAGCATTTTGAACCAACTGCAACTGTAACCGTCCAGCAGGATCCAACAACCATTGCGCGAATTGAACCTAAACAGCATTGGGCATGTACTTTTTTATCCTTACTTCCACTACAGCACACCGGGTAGTTGACATATTCAAGCACATAATTCTGTCGTTAAACGTACAAAAACACTTCAAACATTTACATTTGCTTTCAAAATATTTGTGCAGTAGATGTTGGCCATGTGCAGGAATTCCAACATACTTTTAAAGCTTTCGCAAGAAACATGTCAGTCTTATGCTTCAAAAATAGCTATTTTGGAATTTGAAAACCACATTGCAAATTATGAATGAACACTGATTTAATTTGACAATAAGAGCTTTAAGTTTGCGCAAGAATGCGAAAATAAGGCATTCTATTTTAAGAGAACCATCTGAGAGTTGAAGCATTAAAGGCAGTTATGGAGCTGAGACCGAAAACACGGAGGCCGAGACTAGAGGCCCGAAAATTTTCGGCTTTGCTAATTTTTCAAAAAAAGTCACGCATATTTCTGAAATTCAATTTCGTCGCATTTCATTCATTTTTGCCAACTTTTTTACTTTTCCTCCACCAAGGACCAGGCTGAACCTGAGCAGGTTTGCTGCTAGAATTTTCAAAAACGAGTTGGCAGGACAATCAACATCTTGAGATACAAGGTTCGAAACCTGCACCCCTCGAGACCGAGACGAGATATTCAAGACCGAGACTCACAAAAGTGGGCCTCGAGACACGTCCCGAGACCCTGTCTCAAGACTCTATCACTGATGGAAAGCTTCAAGTTTGTGTTGTCATACTTTCAATATTTGATTTCTTTGCTCCACAGCGTCCTCCCTTTGTCTTTCCTTCTCCTCCATTTCCAGCCGTTGGTGACGAGCGCAACTCTTCAGTTTCGCCAATCTAAGCACAAACGTACGAAAATGAACTGTAAAAGTTTCCGAGGTCCACATTTTGCAATTGCCTCTTAGTCAACCAATACCAGCAGTAAATTTGCATTTTTACTTTTTTGTATCTGTACGCTATCTATCGAAAGGAATCCTTTTCTCAGCCAAGAATCAGACACTGACCTTAACTTAACAGAATATGTACTTTGCCCACGGAAAAGGCATCTTCAGATCTTATTCAAATAAAATCAACGCTGCTTAATGCTTTAAGTCAGTGCCATCAGCATACAATGAAATATACAAAAGCATATTGCCGAAAAGATCTTGAAAACATAACATGGCGTACGCAATTTCATCAATGCACTCACAAACGTTCACGCGCTTCAGCGCTTATATTTTAAACAAAACAACTGTGACCAATAAATATTTTTTCACTATTGTTGAACAGCATTTGGGTCGGAGTGTTGGGAACTCTCAAATCGGCGGTCTACCATAAGATAAACCGCGATGTGGAGCTTTATACTCATTATCACAAAAATCCCTAATAGAGTTTCTGTCCGTTAATGTGTGACATTTGCCAGTTAACCGAAAAGGGAGATGCTGGAAGAACCTTGATCAATTACTACGAACTGCATGGTGCCTGAGACCAGTCTGATCCAACGCCAATTGATGCGGAACTTTAGTGGTAATTCCCACGAATGTGTTACAACACTAATATTGCCAAGCTTTCTTGATCAACGCAGAAAACATTTGCTACCATCATTACAGGATGGTCTGTTGGAGATTTGAATCACCATTAAAAGGAACTTTAACTCTTAAGATTCAAAGCCCAATCGTTTCCATCGCCCAATCATTGCGAAGATTTCAGCGAACGATCCTCGCCACAGCTTTCAAGGCATGGCTCAAAGGTATAGACGTGAATTTCTGCTCGGAAATTTTCGTAAACTTAGCCTCATCAACTCTTCTTCGTGGGGCAAATGTTCCTGCACTGCGGGAACCGACACCACCCGTTTCGACATGAGAGATCAAAGCTAGTGAGAAACCAAACAGCAACAGAAATCCTTCACAGCTCAAAAACATAGAAATTTCATTTGGATAACCGTAATTCGCTAATCTGTAGAAATTGATCCATGTTTAGAGACACAAGTTGTGAGTTTCAGTACATACTTTCCGTACACTAGTTCTTCTCAACATGTCCACGGTGCATCCGGCGTGATGGGAAGGACGTTCCTTCGTGACGTAGCGGTTGTTACATTGTATTTTTTGTTTTCTTTTTTACACAAATCTTCTACAAAAAATTCCCCACTGTCTTGACGGTAGCAAACTATCTCTTTTCAGATGTAATGTGTTTCGTCACCTCAGTTTTTGACTCTGTACCACTGCAGCACATGCATGCAAGTTCACTGGAGAGTTTATAGGATACGAGGAGGGTATTGAAAACCTCGTCAACTCTGGGACAGGCACCGTGACTTTTATCAACCAGGTTGCTGTCGGTCATTTCCGAACTTGACCCAATTCCTCAAGCGTCTGGTTTTTAAACGTAGATCTGCTTAAACCATCTTGTCTGGGTTATTTCGGTCCTTTGTTGTTTTTTTTTAATTTACGTATTTTTCTTAGAATTGACAAAACTGAAAAAGACCACTCGAAATATTTGTTTTAACAACAAAAAATTAGCTTTGTAACGTTATCTAGCACACACTGCAAATCTTTGGAGCGCCAAACCTGAGTTGGATTGGATGGAACTAATGCAGCTAACGTTTTTTCACTTCGGTCAATGTAAGATCGCCTGTTTTGTGACAATATTATTGCGCTTCAGATCAACCTGGAAAGCAAGTTCAGATCAACCTAGAAAGCAAGTGTTTAAACTGCAGTTTATTCTTTCTTTAATCTTAAACAGCACAGTGGTCAGCGAACCTTTATGCCCATTACGATTAAAAAGTGCGAAAAGTTATCTAAAACTTTGTTTGCCGTAACATCTGGACGAGCGCGTTGTGCATGACAACACCTTAAGTGAACAGGTATGTGTGAACAGACTGCTAAACGAAATCTTGATTTTATGTAATATGATGTCATTCTGCATGAAGGAATTATTATCATTACGCACTGCAGGACACTTGTCGTGTTGTCTCCTTGGTACCATTGCTAGGTTTCCAAAAAGAGGATCATGTTGGAGCGAAGCAAGGATGAAAAAGAAAGTACGATTAAACGTATACAATGGAGATCGCCTGAGAAGCGGAACAACTAAAATGTGGGGTAACCGGAAGCCAGACCAAAAACTGCAGCAAGCCAATCGCCCTGCAGAAGAACCTCACTGTTCTATGATATAAACCAGTCTTTTAAGGCATGTGCTAATATCTTGTGCAGTTAAAGTCTTGTAAGTACAAATCATTAAAGCATTAACTACCAGCAAAACGATGCAGATATCAAATAACGTTACTTCTTCAGAATCATCAACTAATGAGCTTCAGGACCTGGGTTTTCCTTGTCAACTATCTTTTCGTTTGTTTTTTTTTTCAAACTTAGTCCCAGTGTTTCCGTAAGTGCATGACAGCCTTGCTAACGACAGCATAGTGCCATTTGAAGCAGTTAAAGTATCATAACGGAAATAAGCATATGGATGGGTTTTCTTTAGAAGAGTGCTAGTGGTCGAGCGTTCCGGAGACTTAAATTGCCGGAAGCGCATTGTCAGTATGCAGGTGAATGCCAGCAACCTCTTGAAACAACTTGACGCGAATGCGGAGCACAGCAATCTGTGTTTTCAACCGTAACTGTTCAGTATACACCTGGTCAGTTTCTCGAAGCTTAAGGATTCTGTGTGAGAGCACGGCAAGCGAGATAGCTTTGTAAGGCCGTCTACGAATAAGTGGTTACTCGGCGTATATATGTCCGGTTCGTACAGTCATGGCGGCTCATGGAGGTAGATCAGGGATGCTCAATATGTCGATCGCGATCTACCAGTCGATCTCAGAAGTACTGTGGGTAGACCGCATGACATTAACACCTTGGCTGATTCCATTCAGTGCAAGTTATCAGAGTAAAGTCAGGTAATGGCAGAAATGTACATAGATAATGTTGTGCAAGATGGGCTCATGTGGGTATGCAAGGTACACCAACATACATTGTAGAAAGAATTCTCAATATATTTATTAATAAATATATGTTTTGCATTTTTCTAGTAGGTAGATCACTTGTTCATTTTATAAGTAGCTTGCAAGATGAAGAAGTGTGAGCACCCCTGAGGTAGACCCACACCATATGCGTAGCTTCAACAAATCTGCGATTAAGGAAACATACAATCTTACGGTCTACTTTGATTACGGCAATGATTTCAAACAGCTTTCGAAATACACTGGGTTGCACTGCATGGTGACTGGAGACGTTTTTCACAGCAGGTAAATCATCCAGCATAGCCCAGACATAAATTCAGGCCATGACAACAGAATCAACAGCGTGGTAGACCATGCTTGTGTTTTGTAGGTTTGTCTTATGCATTGTGACAAAAAGAGAAAATGCCACAAATATCAGAAACGCTCAGTCGTCATAAGTAATGTATGGCGGTAGAGGCTAAGTGGTCATTTTGTTTCGCAGTACAGTACTGGCTTGTGTTTGAGTGCGCGCAGTGTTTGACCGCAATAAGAACCGTAAATGCGAAGTTGACCACAGATTTTGGTAGGTTATTTTATGAATGCTTCACTTGATACGCGAAATCAGGCCCGTAACTAAAGGGCGCAGGGGGGGGGCGAAGTCCCCTGCAAAATGTGTTGGACATAGTTTAAAAAATTTGGGCCCCTCTCAGAAAACTCTTCGCCCCCCTGGCTTCCCAAGATGGTTACGGACCTATGCGAAAGTAAGGATAAAACATCTCGAGATCACCAATAAGATCGATTTTCATAAGTACCGTGCACAATATAAGTTGCATTCATGCACAGGTGTTTGAAACATGTACTCTTACGATTTTGAAACCTTCAGCGTTTTCATGAGAATTGACCACATTGAAGGTTTATTAAACACGCCCTTAACAGTTTGACGCAGGCACTGCTCAAGAAAAATGACCGAACTTATTAAGCGTTCACATAAAATGCAACATCATTACCAAGTAGTGTAGTCTAAAATTAATATATAAAATTATATATGCCCCCCTAAAATATAATATGTTTAAAAGCTCAGGAAGAGTGAAACCTGGTCGTGCTCTGGAGTGACACATAATGCTACAATTTTCGTTCGTTTTTCCTTTTGACGATGTTTAACGTTTTTTCGCTCGACATGAAACGGCAAAGTCGGCTTTAATTTAAACACAATTCTGCAGATCTGTCCTGGAATGTGGTGGCAAAGAGTCAAAGACACACGGACATATTTGGACGAGGTTCATAGAAGTGACACCACACGAGACCATGCTTCGTTTGAGCCGAAGGTTGCCTTCGCTTGATTGAAAAACTGTAAGAAACTGGTTTCTGCGGTACTTGGGCAGGGCCGTCGCCAGCGGGTGGCCAGTGGTGCCCGGCCCCCCATTTGACATCGGTTCCCCCCATTTCACATTTGGCCCCCGGTTGCTACGTACATCCAATACTGTATTAAAAAAATGTGGCACCCCCTTCTGGTTTCTGGCTCCTCCTTCTGGTTTTGGCCCCCCCCTGCTGCTAAATCCTGGCGACGGGCCTGTACTTGGGAAAAAATCGGTGTTCATCACTTCGGACGGGAGTTGAAAAGAGCAAGTGCCCACTTAGGAAGACCAGTGCAATGAATTTCGTAGACCCAAACAAACACAGCAATTTAAGCAAATCTTTCTGATAAAGTGGAAGTAGCAGAGAAGTATCAACAGAGAAAAATCTTCTGAGGTTCAGCGAAATCAGCCAAGATGCCAGACATTTCATTAAATTATGCCTTCAATTCGACACACAAACTCTGTTTTTTCTCTGATAGTTAATGTCAATATATGAGAACTGGGAAAGTGACGACAGCAGCATGACACATTTACACTGTTACGAAAAGGAATTTATTAGTTTGCTATTAATAAGCTACTAATGGCATCAAATCAAATCCACCTGCCAAAAGATTAGTTTTAAGCTAGTGATGGGCCAATCGTGCCACGCGAAGGTTTGCTAAAGATTGCCCGCGTACACTAAAAATTGCCAGCGAAGCCAAAAACCATGTCCTTTTACGGCCGGAAAAGCTCGAAATTTCATGTGATTAACAGCCACGAGAATAACCGTACTCACTCTAAAAAAAACGCTTAGTGCTGGCTTGAAATTGTTGTTGAAAAATTTAGGATAAGACATTTTTAGTTATTTGTTCCTAGCCATGAAGAAGAGCCTCGAGAGAACTCTCTCGATCTGTACGGTGCTCTAAGAATAACATTGGACAGCCTGGTTCTAAATGCCCCGCGAAAACAGCAAGCTTGGCCATATCTGCTGAGCTGTGCGCGCACACAAGACTTTAGCAAGGCGCCCATGTTGAATATCGAAGTAGCCTACGTACAGGGATTAGAGCGCTGGTGAACTGTCAGTCACATTTTTCCAATACAGCAATATAAAAATTCTTATACAATTATTGTTCCCAGGAAGTCCAAAATTATGTCAGAATCAAACGACTTTACAGCACTGAGTTTTGCGAACATTTTCAGTGTAATACTGTATCAGCAGAGTGATGGATAGGAATTTATTATGCCATTCTACGTCATAGAACTACAGACAATCAAACCTTTACCATGTAAAATCTACAGCTTGTGTGCCTTGGTATTATATTGTACCTGTATTGCCACTGCCAAGCGTAAAGGAAAAAATTAGACCGAGCAACGGTGGCTCGCATTCTTAAAGGAGGCTGCTGATGGTGCCCACAAAGTGCAGTTAATATTATGTTGTTGCTTAAAAATGGAAAGTTGTTCTATCAAAAAAACATCGAAAAAATTCCAAGTAACTGCATGCGGAGTTTCCGCACAGAATATTTTAAAACTTGGTATTGTATGGTTTCTGATACATATTACTTAAAAATTGATAACCTAGACCAGGGTTTCCCAACCTTTTCAATGTCATAAATTTTGCTGAGAACTAGTGGACCCTTTTAATAAAAACCAGTTAAAACTGTTACGCACAACTGCAAGTGGTCTCTACTAGAAAAGATTATTATCCACTTTGCGCGCCATTGAACTTTTCGCGTAACAAACTGACATTGCATGACAATCAAACTATCCAACGAATGTAATTATGGGTAATAACAAGCGCTGCTAAGGGTGGGATAATTGCATATAATTGGCATTAGGTGGAAAAAAGGCGAAAAGTTTGTTCACCAGGCATTGAAATATTCAGTAACAGTGTTGTCAGATGACGAAATGCGCAACCAGATTTTCAAAATCTGGTGAAATTTGAAACGACTTGGTGACAAAAATGAAGTTTGGAACCAGACGAAAATCTGGTGAGATTTTATAATGTTTTGCAGTTCATGAAAAATAAAATTTTCTCCAGAAAAATCCAGCTTTTTCTTTTTTAACATTGAATTTGGAAACACTGTCTCTATAGCTCGCCTTCTCAGGCATCATTACAGATTGGTTAGCCAAGCCAGCCTGAAGGGTATGGTCCCTTCACGAAGTTTTTAGTCAGTGTGAGAGTTAGGGTTGATAGCTTGAGGTTGGAGTTAGTGATAGGGGTTAGAAATAAGGTTTAAGTCAGGGTTAGACTTGAAATTTTGGTTTTTCTAATCAATTAACTCATTCTGCTGCACGGCGAGTAGTTCGGCATTTCGTTTTTTTGCTTTTATCTTGTACATACAAAGGTCATGGACCCCAAAAATCTTTCTGTGGACCCCGGGCTGGGAAACACTGACCTAGACGTTGCACGTTGTGGATCAGTTCTTTAAAACTGCAACAGCGAATGTGAGAAGTTTATTGTCTTAATTTTTAGGAGCATTAATTTACATGGATCAGCCCTACTCAGGCAAACAGCAAGGCTAACTGATTAATGATGACTGGCGTTTCACGAATATGTAGCGTGGGTCGTATAACAAGGGGCCGATGTTGCGAAAGTGAAGCTTCCTACCATTGGTGTAGTGCGAAAAAATAAGTGAGGTAACGCTCTACTGAAAGGAAGATGTGACTTGGTATGGTCAACATAGTTCAGAGTCTCAGAGGTTTTCTCAAGATTCTAGGAGTTTTTCTGTTTGCAAATTCACAATCAAATTACAATACAGCCGCCGAATTTTATGAATTTAGGTCTATTTATTTGTTTTACAACGGGTAGCAGCATTTAGGACCAGAAGGATGTTAAACACGAAGCTCAAGCTCAATAAAAATTATGCGCAATTTCGTGACCTCAGTAATCGGCTCTATAAGTAAGACACACATGAAAAGTATCTCAAGGGATTCACAAAACACTGCAAAGAAAAAACGCGACCACAGTTTACATCAGTTCACTAGTGCGAGATCACGTGCAAAATCAGAAGTTGAGATACGTGCGCTTGACATGTGAGTGCAACATGCATAACAACAGTTGCTTTAAGCGCTATATTTAAGAAACCCTTCGTGCATCCCAAAGTGTATCGTGGCACTGATACCTCAAAAAGCAAAATGTAACCGAGCCACCAATCGATCTTAGAGTTATACTCCAGCACTGATCGCACTTAAATGCCTTCCAGTCTCTACTGTACTTAAATCATTCTGAATTTGCAAAATGCATTGGCAATAGTTTTATCCAGCCTTTTTCCAATGTGGGGTTCCTAGTACCCATGACAAACATGAAATTTATGAGAGAGAACGAAAGTTTTACCTGCCTCACAAACGCATCTGGTAAAAATGCATTTTCGCCCAACAGAAGTTACTGCTGCACAACAACCAACGGTTTTCCTCAAAAATGGAACTCATTTTGCCTCATAACATTTTCTTAAAATCTGAATTGTTTTGTTCCAAACCCATGTGACCAATTGAGACGTCATCCACACAGGGTTGGGAATTTGGCCTTTTTGAGGCCAAATTGTGAAAAATTGGCCGTTTTCAGAGGTGGTTTGGCCGCAAATATTTGTTTGGTCTTTTTTGAGTATTTTTGAAAATTTGGCCGAATTGTGACCAAAATTATATGTGGAACCACATTCCGAAATTTAAACACTCAAAATGTCATCATGTGCATTCTCACAAGCACTCTTCCCTTCCTGACAGTTGCAATTACCCAGTTTAACATTTCAAACCCAGAGAATGAAATAGTAAACAACGACGCATAATGATCATTGTTATGTAATCAATCGATCGAACTTCTAATCTGCAATTTGTTTCCTGAACGCATTGGCTGCAGTTCACGCTGCTTTGCCGATGAGTATACAACTGTAATAAGTTGATGGTGGGTTGTTAGGCATCGTGAGATCAGTCGACTGGTTGGTCTCTAGTATATTGTCAGGTATTTGCGATGATTTCGTGTAATATCGCCTATGATAAAAAAACACGTTTGGCCTCAAAGCACGAAGCTTTGGCCGTTTATGAGAGTTGGCCTGGCCATTGTGCTGATGAAGTATCTACCAATCCTGCCAACGTGCCTTTACCAAAGTTTGAGAAAGTTCAATCAAATCTTCATTAATCAATCAGCTAATTCGTCCTGTTTACATCTCACTTCTCTCAATAAAGTTCAACAAACCGCAATTTTCGAATGGTTTGGGAGGGAGGTTGCTCTAGTTCTGTGCAGTGACGGATCTACGCATAGACCACATAGGTCATGGCCTAGGGCCTCGCGCAACTCCTTCCTATGACGACTCATTATTAACTTAAAAGTTGCGACACTGTGCAGGGGCATAACTTCACAATGTACTTTGAAACCAGCGAAAATGCAAACGTCTAGCAAGGACTATACCCCTAATCACTGCAGCACAGAAGTCTCTAGTAGTAAACGATTTGTCAATTCCACTGTTTCTGAAATATGTAAGCTTTAGTAGGCAATTTATAGCGTGTTTGATGCGGATCTATGTTTGGTTGTTTCCAACTAGATAGCCAGTATACATAGTTTGCTTGTTGAAGCTCTAGATGTTAATGAAATCAGCTAGAACAGTTTCTTGTGAGTTTTACTTGGAAAAACGTGTCTACATTGGGCTTACTTCATATAGTTAGCTACGAAAAACTTGTCTTCATGCGAAAATACAAAAAACTTGTCTTCATGCTGCTTACCATCATCCTGTGGCATAGAGGATTAAAAACTCCATTTCGTATTGCTTGGAAAATGACAACTTAAAACGGCATAAATAAACCCTGTGTCCACTGAATGGATTGTGCTGGTTTGGTCCATAAAATATGTGCTTACTGTAACAAAGAGGTTTACGTACAACTAATCAGATCGACAACTAGAAGAGGATATTTTCGAGGGCGGCAACACGGTCCCGTATGTAAATCTATATACCCGTAAAAGAAACCGACAAAAAACGCTAGAAATCACGGAAATTAACGAAGATAACTTCTGAAATACACGAATGGGCTATAAAGTCCAAGAAAAGATCGCATTGCTATTTCTTCTTGAGAAGAATGTAGGAAGGGCTTTAATTTCTGTTGAAGATCTAAGGCAATCGAAGAACCAAAGTCGGTACCACAAAAGATAGATTTTTAGAGGGCACTACCCAAAAGAGGGATACGCTTGCACGTTGCAATTAGGGGAGCAAAAACGAATGAATAGACAGCGTACAGCCCACTGCTCTTCATTTCGCCATCCAGGCTAAGATAGTTAGGTAGTGAAGTACGAATTGTTCCGAACTAGACGCCTAAGGGCGACTCAACTAATCTGAGCCCTAATCTCGAAGGTCGATGAAATATAAGTCAGACCACTGGAATAAAAATATGGCAATATACGCAAAACAAGAAGAATAAAAAGCATCTCGACACACTTCACCGAAAGAAAGTAGATTCCATGAGTCAGTGCAACAGACTTGCATCAAAACCAATTATGCAAGTCGTGAAACTTTCTTTCGCAATTTCACCGATGACATCTCAGGTAGTTCGTACGTCGCCGAAAAATGAGACCTAAGATCTGAAGGTTTTGTGCTTGAAACTGATACCCATTTCCAGTTGCAATGATTTTGATTTATTTTAGTTTTTTTGTAGAGTAGAGCGCAACTGGTGACAATGCATTCAACCAATCGCTATTTCTAGTCATGTTTTAGGGCAGGGGTCGGCAACCTCCGGCCCGCGGGCCGAATCCGGCCTGCCAAGCTAAATCATCCGGCCCGCATCCCCTTTACCAAATTGTAATAACTGCATGGTCCGCTACGATTGTGCCCTCCTTGCAAATTCTTGTATTGAATACTTACGAGGAACTACTTACAAGAAACCACACTGCGCAGGAGTTAATCTGATTGAAATCCCATAAATTCCCAAGGTTTAACAACAGCAAAGGGACCGGAATTGATGGTGGAAAATTAATACGGCCCGCCATTCGTTGCAGAGTTTGTTTTTGGCCCGCGACTCGGGAAAGGTTGCCGACCCCTGTTTTAGGGTGATATTTCGTATGAAGCATCGATTAAAAAAACATAGCTCTATCTGAATATGTACTGTTAAGAAGCGTTGTGTAGTGTGGAGGTACTGATGCATACATTATACCCGGTTGTAAAATAGTTGGTAATATAAACTACTCCAACCTCCCAGGGGTTTTCATGCCTGATCCGGCTTGTAACCAGCTTGGGACGCCAGGAGGGCGACGAGTTTTCCGAGAGGGACCCACATTTTTAAACTAGATCCAACAGTTTTAAACTATGTCCAACATATTTTTCCAGGGGGGGAAATACCCCCTAGTTATGGGCTTGCGTCTGATCAATACATCAATAACTAATTACACATATGTGATTATTAAACAGCTTTTCTTGCAAATTAGTAAGGCTAACTATTGCTCATTGTAACACTTTTAGCATTGCAATACCATCAGCAAAGAAATTCAAAGAAACGTTAATGTCTGACAGACGTGGGCTGTAAGAATCAATTACTTTTTAAACATGAAATACGAGTACAAACACAGCTTACTTATTTATTTCCATTTCATAAACATCTCTCTTCAGGTCTTCAGCCACACGACGTAATCCACGAACATAGGGTGAAGTTTCTTGGAGTTGGCAATATCGCGGATTGTTTCTCATGAGATACTGTGCTAGCAAGTTGATTGGATTGAATGTATCTCTAGACATGGGGCTGCTGGAGTCTTCATCAATGAAACCTCTTTTCTCTGCTTCAATCAAAAGCTTGAAAAATGAATAGAAAAAAATTACTGCACTGCATAAGCATCTGACAGTGACAGCAACATAAACAGAAAAAAAAAAACTTTTTGAATGAACACATACAAACTGAAGTAAAACTTTACGCCAACTATTTGAAAATGTTAAACTCACACCTTTTCCATTCCCAAAACTAAAGTGGGTAGCAAGTTTTCAATCAGATATACCCTCAGCTCTGAAGACATCACATTTTCACTAAACCAGTCCTTGGCAAGAATATCCAATGGCAGCTAAAAATAAGCAGAAATATTATCCAATGCTTGACTTACACATAGTCCTCTTTCACTTTCTCAGAAATAGCCACATACAAATCCATAAAAATTGGAAAATAGAACAATACATACTGTTCTTTCCAGTCGAACTGCAGCAGATTTTTCATTTTGCATTCGTTTCTTCTTCAATTTATGCAATGAAATTAGCTTTTGTTCCACCAGTTTCTTTTTAGAAAGCATCCACTCTCTGTTATACATGAATAAAGAGCCTTCAATCAAATTCTCTTGACTTTGGCTTGATGGTACTGCAGAGTCAGAGGCATTATCTTCTTCCATTTTCCCATCATCATATTTCTGAAAATGTTAACAGACAAAAGTAGGGAACTCAAACACAAACATTTGAAGTAGTTCTGAGTAATAGCATATTACTTTCTAGATACTGTACAAACAGTGATTTCATGACAATACAGTTTTTCAAACCAGTGATTTTTTATACATGTGAAATAATTTTTTGCAAGAAAACAGCTTTACTGGCACACTCGACTGGTTAGCTAAACAGAGGAGTAGAAGACAGTTATGCTAAATTCAAGCAAGAACTGATGCCACCCACAAAAATAAAAAATATTGTCTTTGCATGAATCTACTGCAGATTACAATGTTTGGATCACTACACCTTGTATGCATCATCAAAAAATATGTCTTAAATCGCCATCAGGATAGATGCTAAAGCTGATTCTGGTGTTGTCATGCGTATCACACCACGCCATAAATTTGAGTTTTTCAAAAACCATTTTTGAGGGCGAAGTTGAACCACGTTTTTGGCCCCTTTAATCAACTATTCCATCACAGATCGTTTATTTGTGCGATAATCGATAGGCAAGACAACTGGACAACTGGTTCTCTGTAGAACATATTTTCAAAATGGCAAAGAGACAAAATGAATATTGTTTTACTGCAGTAAGCCCACCATGGGACCAGACGATTTTGGGCTTAATAAGTGGAGACTACTATACTGAGTAACACACTTCCACCTATTTTATTAACCAATTGCTCCCACTCAATTATAAGTAGCTTTGCCTTGGAGAGGACTGCATCTCAAACGACCCTGGCCCTTCGCAGTCTTCCACTCTCATCTACACAGTTGTAAATTGGTCTATTTGGACCTTATTATTGCAACATACAGTGGTGTCAACTATCAAAGCTAGCTTGTTAGCATAATCTACGCATGCGTTTTTTGTTACTTCCTAATATGCATATGCTGTACTTTGTTGTTTGTAAGAGTGAAAACATGAAATCAAACTTCTTGCACTTGACCATGAGTATCACATCATTTTTATTCCAAGCTTACATTTTTTATTTACATAATTGCTTCAAGAATTTGTTCTATTTTAGCACCAATCATCTTTTACAAAAATGTTTTGCATTTGAAGTCATGATGCAAATCTCCTATCAAGCTTTATTTCCTGAAAGCTTGAAATATGCTTACACATTGTGAAAACTTGTTTGATCTGAGGTGGATTTAAACCGCAGCTGCAACCACATTAAACTTCCTATAATTTTTTCTCTTTATTTCATAAACACAAGTAACTACAAGCGATCAACTTCCAACTTGAAGATGTTTTGTAACATTTGAATGAATGATTCTGCTTTGGCATAAAAAACTTTAGAAGCCCAATACCATTTTTAAACAGTTGCCAATATCTTAGCATAATTCAAAGCAGTAATGGCCAGCTTCAACCAGTTCCAAATGTTATATCATTTTGAATACATCAGGCATGTACATCTAGGTTGAATAAAAAGAGCATAAACTTAACTAAATAGTATCATCTAAATGTTCCAATGCAGTTTGAATAAAATAAAAGTTTGACACAATCAAATGCAAGATCAATAGACCAATTCCATGTCTTAAAGAACTTTGTCACACCAGATCTCATGCAACTAGCTAGAAGGATAATTTAATAAATTTTCCATGACAAGGCAAATGTACCTCTGCAATGATGGATTCAGGCTTAACAGTGGCAGCACTGCTGGCAGTTTGTTTGTATAAATTATAGGTTGAAGGTGTATTCACAGTAGAAATACTATCAGTGCATGTGCTTTCAGTTTCAGTAGAGCGTTCTTGTGATGTTTCAATGCTTTTCTCACATACAGTCATGCTTCCATCATCCAAAGTGCTGTGATTTGATTGTTCATCAGCAAATGTGTTTATGCTTCCAGAAGAACTCAAGGCAGAAGTCCTAAACGTTGGTGCTGACATATTTAAAAATACAAAACTGCACAAAAAGTTATTTGAAAACTCTGCAAAAAACAACGATTGTACATAGATGGTAAGTAATTTGTGTACAATATTACCAGCAACCTAAAGTAAATTTATATATTATCAGGGTTTTTTAAGGTGTTTTAGGGACCCGATTTGGGCCCTAGAATCAGAAAAAAATTATCATCGGGTCCCTACAAATCAATACCGGGTACCTACTACTTTCTTTTAAAAAACCCTGATATTCTATTCCTGCATATTGTATCTCGAGTTGGAACAGTTATGTTAATTGACATAATATAAAAAAAGCTAATTGTCCAGACACATAAACACAGCCTGAGGTTGAATGTTCAGTGTTGCCAACTGGTATACATATATATACCAAATTTGAAAATTTAGGCATATTTTCAAAGCACTTGGTATATAAATTTTGATTCGGTATATATGGAAAATTTGGAATATTTTTGGTATGTTTTTTGTCGGAGTATTTAGTTGAGTCTTTTAACCAAATTATGCATGGTATTGAAAGTTCAAACAGAGTAAAATAGTGGTGTTGAAGCTATATAGCAGTGGTTCTCCACCTTTTTCAGCCCACCATCTTTTAAAAAAATTATCTGATAGACCACTTTGCTATGCTGACACCGCATGAACAGCTAGCCAAACTTGTGTTTGGCAAACACAAGAACCTAAAAATGGTCTTACATAATTTATTGTACAGTTAAGGTTACAATTTTCAGGAATGTTTTATCAAGGATTTATGGAACCCTCTGTGGACCATTAGAAATTCTAGGTGGACAACGTTGAGAATCATTGCTATGTAGTAAAGGTTCAGATTTTACTGAACACATATGCGTACACTTTGAATAAGAAGAGAACAAGAGTGCGAGAGAGCAGAGAAGCTCTGAAAAAAACTTAACTTAGCTCTAGGTATATGATCTTAGTAAGCCAATAGCATCCAGAGGTTGGAAAGCTGCATATGAGAATGGGAGAAGATTTAGAAAAAAGTGACTAATGGACTTTGCAATGGTTTGCAAAGCAGTATTCTGCTGGTGCTGCATAGGCCTATCCCTTCTGCAAACTGTACAAAAAGAAAATTACAAACTGCAAAGCAGTTCTATAGTGACATGGTGAACCACAAAAGAAATGAAAATGAGGTTGTAGGTATTGAAAGGTTGAATTTTCTAATGGTTAATAAATCTGTCACTGCTGAAGTTAAGTAGATAATGAACTTGTAGTTACTATATAATGCCACTGCGCAACAGCAACTGTTGATTATCTAAGGCTCTAAGTTAAGTAGTGAAAAGCATACGAAAGGCAGCATTACATTTGAAGTTTTTTGTCACAGATAAACTTGGTGTATATTAGGCATATTTTTACATTATATTTGCTAAATCTGTTGTAAGAAGAGTTAGCAAACCTGTTATTGTTCAGTAAGAGTTGACATTTAACAATATGAAAGTATCCATAACATCACCCAAAGTTTTTTGACAAAAACTGTTTTGTTCACAAGTGAATTTGCAGTAGTATGCTCACTAATAATTAAACTAATTTATAGTAACCAGACCATACAAATGAAGTGCAGAACTTGCATCTGAAACCAGTTCACTGTAACCAGCTGGGTGAGACAAAGGAGAGTTGTCAGTGCATATCTACTTGCTATTTACTTTGATGAACTCTCAATTTTGTTGGGCTTACCCAAAGTAAGATGCACTGTGAGAAACATGTTTGCAAACTTCCTGATGTTTTCTGTTGATATATTATGTTTACTTGACCCTAGCATCAGTGATCTTCAACACCTTCTGAGTATTTGTTGCGGTTATGCTGCTAAACATGAAATTGTTTTTAATTGTAAAAAGACAGGTAGTACAATTCCCACCCCTAAGAAATATAAGCAGTGTATTGCACTAGTTGTCTACCTGAATGGTATAGGTGTTAAGCTCACTGAAAAAGTCAATTAATATTATCTGTGTAAATGACCTAACAATTTCCTTGCGATGTGTTGCATCTAAGAATTTTTGTATTCTTGTGTTTCTTAGACTAGCCCTTGTGATATGGACCATGTGTTTCAGTTAAATGAATAAATAACACATGTGATGAATAACTACTGGAAGCCATATACAGTAGAATTTGGCTAATTTGTCATCATTTAATTTGCCAATTCGCTCAATTCGTTACTTTTTTGTTGGTCCCGACAGAATTCTTACCTTTTTTGCGCATTTCTGTTCATCTAATTTGCCGTTGTGTAATTCATCAATTTCCTCAAATTGTCACCTCTTTCTAGCCCTGCGAAGCGTTTTGTTCACCTAATACGTCATTTGCAGTTTCGCTTTTGCTGTTTGTGAAGTTACCACGTATGGGTATTCAAACAAATTAAGGATCTTTGTCTGAGAATTGTTGCACCTTGCAAGTTGTTTCTTGAAAAACCCGACTCCCCATTGAGAGAACACAAAAAGTCTTTAAAGTTTAAAGATTTAAGAAGTGCTAGATTCAATTGAAGAGTCTAGATAAGCACGACCAGACTCACCATTGAGAAAACACGGAAGGTCTTTAAAGTTCAATAAAGATTTAAAAGGTGTCATATTAAATGGAGGAGTTGATGTAGAGTAGAGGAATTCAAGAGTTAGTTTAAATGATTGAAAAACTTTCCCAATTAAAATTTCGATTGAGAGTAGCGCTTTTTGCAGTTAATTTCAGGTTGCTTGCATAATCTGTCACTTTGCCTAAATTGTCACTTTTTTCTAATCTCCTTGAGGTGACGAATTAGGCAGATTTCACTGTATCTTCTCCCTGAAGGTACCTGGTCACATACAATACAGATATCCATTTGAACCAGTTCTTGTCAGTGGATATATAATGACGCAACTGGAGTCGCATAAACGAATATTACACTAACACTATGAGCAGTGAAATAGCAACAGTAACTAAAACAATGCTATTGAGAAAAAATATTGTAACATTGTCATAAAATATATCTATTTTTCAGTTTGACAACTTTTGACAAGAGGAGTTTCACAAAAATTTTTACCTTTAAAACAGCTGGAACCAATGTGAAACTAAAAAACATGAAACATCAATCAGTGGTGTAACCGGTGAGGGAGAGGGCAGAGGAGCGAGTAGCCCCCCTAGAAAGCTAAATATGAAAACTGGGTCCCTAATTAGCTTATATTTTGGTTTTAGTATTCTTTTGGTTTTTGGTAGGTTGTTGTTTTGTTGCTTTTTCGAGTAAGGGTCCGCGGCGTCGGTACCACCAGCCTAGGGTTGTACCTCCAGAGTAGGAGTTGATTTAGAAAGCAGCTGTTTGTACCACCAGCGTAGGGTTGTACCTTGAGCATAGGTATGTACCATTAGCGTAAGGGTTCATTTAGAAAGCAACTGTTTGTGCCTCCAGCGTAGGGAGTTGATTTATAAAGCAACTGTTTGTGCTCCAGTGTAGGATGACTTCAGAAAGCAACTGTACAAAGAGTTGCTTTCTAAATCAACCCTTACCTTACGCTGGAGGCATAAACAGCTGCTTTCTGAAGTCATCCCTATGCTGGAGGTACAAACAGTTGCTTTGTAAATCAACTCCCTACGCTGGAGGTACAAACAGTTGCTTGATACATCAACTCCCTACGCTGGAGGTACAAACAGTTGCTTTCTAAATCAACCCCTACGCTGGTAGTACATCTCTGCGCTGGAGGTACAACCCTACACTTGTGGTACTGACGCCGCCGACCAGTCCTCGATTTTTCAGCATTTTTCCAGGCATTTAGGGTTTGTATAGCCATCCACATCAGTTACGATTCACCATCATTTCTCAAGTTTTTTTTGAGTGTTGGCTAGTGGTCCCCCTACAGTGAGTGACCAGTGGGCCCCTTTCAGCTGAGCTTCCTTCCTCCCTGGCACAAACCCCTAGTTACGCCACAGATACTGACCGTAGACTAGGTAATCTCATCTGTTAAGTAGCCTACAGTTACACTACAGTATCAAATTTTCAGATATAGTTGATATAAAATTTCCGATAAGAAATTCTTTTTAAAATTGCGCTTGAAGCTTTAAAATAAATACTACTCAAAACTTTTTTTCACTCCGGCAACGTCATCACAAACCCGTTTATAATATTAGCCAGACGGATATCCGTGTTTGCATTGTTGATTGTACCGCGTCCTCAGTCATCCATACTTTGAGCATCGCTCGTTTCCATGGATCAAACGCGTGTTTCCATAAAAAAATCGTAAAAAGAAAGGCTTTTTCATGTACGCTATGCTACATTTCTGAGGCATTGTTGGCCACGAAACCGGAGTGTCGGAGACGATTCCGAAAGGATTCTGCGTTTTCTTTTCGGACACAGATCCGGAGTCAAAAGTTTGTGAAAAATAAGACCCAGATCAGGGGTCATTTGCCATTTTCGGCAGCAGCAAGAGTCTGCGTGGTCATAATACATTTCATTTCATTGCTGAATTTCGCTTGCATTGATGGTAGCCAGGGTATGAATAGGAGTCGGATCGGATTCACAAATTTGAAAAATTTCCGGATTTAAAAATTTTGGAACATGAGCGGAGTCGGAGTCTGAAAATGTGACTTCGGCCACCTCTGGTCTGAGATGGCAAGTGGACAGTGGCTACGGTTCAGGAGTCGGCTCCGGTGGGATTTTGCATTTTTTCCGGTGTCAAGCGAAATTTCTGACTTCACACCATGTGCGCATGCGCAGAGCAATACTCTACGTATCAAATACGCTGAGAAAACTGATGATTAGGTTTTAATGCTTGGTGTTTAGGTAGGTGTGTTGGGTAAGGGCTTATGTTAGGGCAGAAGTGGGCAAATAGCGGCCCGCGGGCCAAATGTGGCCCGTCACAGCGTTTTCAGTGGCTGGAAGAAGCATTCGGGAAAATCTTCAAATCTGAATATTTCTTCAACTTCTCATAGTAAATACTAGTGCTGAGGCTATAAATCGAGACATGCTTCTACTCTCATGAGGAGGTATGGCCCTCCGATAAACTCGGCCTTCTCAAAGTGGCCCCCAAGCAAAAATAATTGCCCACCCCTGTGTTAGGGTGAGAAAAAGAAATATAATTGATTAAGTCGAATGTTTTTCAGTTATTATAATCATCCCCGTAATGTAGCTTGTTGTGGATATCTGACATCTAATCAAAAAGTTTTAATTTACACACCACACCAGGGGCGGCTCGTCTAGACGGGCTGCCGGGATGCAGCCCTCCCTGAAAAATGTAAGGCAAAAGATTCCGCCAAACGGCCAAACTCGCCCTAAGTCTGGATTTAGTTTCGAAATTTCACAACACAATCATTTTCGGTACTTCCGACACCATTTTGGCTCAACGTTTCCTAGGAATCCAACAAAACCAGTGTTTCGCTCTTTTCCAACGACGCCGCTTATGCGATGGCGTTTTCAGCATACTTGCCGATGAATTTGGCGATTTCGGGGCTGTCTTCGGCACAGCCCTAAAGGAAAGAAACCAGATAATTGGCTACAAGAAACATGGTGGTATATCCGTCTATCGCAAAGCGTTTTTATTATTTTGACAATTAATTTTTAAAGAAAAAACGAAGGAAACATGATCTTGACTATTTTTCACTACCTGATTTTTTTGGATATTGAATTTTATAATTAAGTTTAACAATGCTTTTACTAGTACTTTGGCGATATTGGCGGCATTGGATTCAAATCTAGTCGCCAATCTCGGGGTGCGAAAATACAGCCCTTCGTTTGTCTGCACCACTGCAGCTTGCAAAAGTAAACTGTCTAGGGTTGGCGTTTGAAGATGTACGGCAGAAGTTGGTGGATATCATTCTTGGACAACAAAAGGTGTGACTGATTTAAAACATTGAAATGTAAAAATTTTGAAGCATGAGAAATCTGGCAAGCCTATAAGCATTCAAGTAGACCTTTAATTTTTTGGTAAGGTGAACATTGCAGCTGTGGTTGATTCAGGATACAGGCTTTTACTGGAAAAGCATAACAATACAGTTAAAAAAAAACAAAATTTTTGTGTAGAATCATAAACTGTTTGAAATTTTTTGGAAAATTAAAACTTTATTTGAAAGAACATGATTCAAGTACCAGCTCAAAGAAAGTGACTCTAGCGTAGGTCTGCTGCCATGACACGGTTTGAATAAATGCTAAGCTTTGTCTTGTTAGCAATAGCACCTTAGTAGTCGAGCGGAATGTTCTTAGTTTTGTATGCGAGTGGTGGTAGGTTTGATTCTCAACTTTGCAGCTTTTGTGGAAGTAGTTATGCCCAGAGCTGGGCAGTAGCGAGCTACGAAAATAGCGAGCTACTGTAGCGAGCTAATTTTCCAGTAGCGTTAGCAATAGCGCCGCTCTTTTTTGAAAAAATAACGGATGCGGTAGCTCTTCCGACAGCACATGTTGATAGTAATTACTATTCTCACTGTTTTGCGCTGATTTTGGATGATTTGTTTGTGGTAAGCTAGCAGCGTCAGGAAAGATTTAGATCAGGTTGCTTTTGACCTGATCGATGGGTTCCACGTTGGTTCGGTAAAAACTCAGCATCAGCGACAAACTTAAAGCAGTTGGGGCTTGAACCATTGGCTACTGCTACCGGTAAAGCTGCGTATGACTGAACTGAGTGCTTGGAAATATATTGCGCTGGGTTCGAAATTTCGCTGCATGTGCAACTACGGTTTTTGTTTTGAAGCATATGTCAGTATGACAGTTTTTGTAGCTTGCTTCGACTTCAGGATATTTGGCTGTATGCATAACTTGAAGCAAACTTATGATTCTGTC
>Ga0210059_1000334_pt1 | contig 56619 bp, 37 predicted proteins | sample Ectturendosymbi2_FD_188042 | JGI IMG/M metagenome (GOLD analysis project Ga0210059, IMG submission 188042) | Ecteinascidia turbinata endosymbiont from Florida, USA - Sample 2 (SPAdes) (version 2) | ecosystem: Host-associated > Tunicates > Ascidians > Unclassified | place: Key West, Florida... | reverse complement strand
AGGATGATTTGAAATACCTCACAGTCTGTAGCACACTCAGACAGTTCGGCTGGATACACACTAAGACGGGACCAATGTGTGGGAGATCTAGTCACCCCACATGGTCCTTAGCAGTGGTGTGTTTAAGCGGTGGCGAGCGAGGCACTTTCCTCGGGCCCCCCCTTTTTTGGGACCCCTTGAGATGTTACGCGCATAAATTTTCCTTATTTGCGATGAAAAACCTATTATCTACCATATAATGTGCTACAAAGCAGATCATAAGCAAGTACTCTGCTTACAAAGCCCCTCCTACAGAAACAGTAATGTACAGATATGGTACTTTGATTTCAAATGGTCCCTAACAGCAACTGCAATTTAAAGGCAATCTGCTTACAAAGAGACCCCCAAGAGTCGCTGACATATGTAAGTACTCTGCTTTTAAACTTCATTGAAGGGGCCCCCATAAGAAATTGTAGTATAGTGGATTTACCTTTTCGCATTACGACTTGCCGTTTCCTACTTGCTATTGTATTCCGTACGTGAAGTCTGGTTTGTATCAACTTGTCATTCGCGTCAAGGGAATTCGTGTGTGCGCGCTCCACTGCGTTTGAGCAGTTACCTCGATTCGCATTGCATTCGGTTTTGTCCATCGGCGAGGACACCACGCTTTCAGAGAGTCGAGTTGTGTATCGCTAGCGCACGGACCACGTTTGCTGTTTCTGCTGTCGCGCCATCGTAAAGCTTTTCTGCTGCTGCTAATCAGAAGCCTTTTGTAAATAAAGATTTGTGCACCAAGAAATCTGTGAAACGAACAATCAAGTGGTGAGAGCCAAACGCCTTGCTTCGGCTTGGCAACTTAAAATGTGAGGCAGTTTTAGTCGGGAGTTAGAACAGTACTCATACAACGACTAGGCTGTCTCGTTGGTAGCGTTTGGGGAAACCAGCATGTCTGCATGCAGCGACAGGATTCCTCACAAGCAACGTCTACGCTGGGCAACACCCCAAACCTCAACATAGGTTCCTACACCAAAAGGAAACCCCTACATTGGTTCATCAGACCGGGACTACTATATTGCTTCCCAGACCAAACTCTGCTTTCAAAGGGGCCCCAACAGCATCTGTAATGATTCTATTTGAATAAGGACTGAGGGTGCGCAATCTTACGTGAAATCGATTTCGTATTAAAAATTTGCTGATCGATTCCTTGCTTACACCCATCGTGGAAAGTACATACTTGAATAGAGATACGTGTAAGTTTGAATCATCGCAAAGGAGATGGCAGTCGACTGATTCCTCGAAAGCATACAGAAACACTAGTGCTTTTAAGTGTAAGCACTATGCTTTCAAAGGATTTCCCAACAGCAATTGTAATGTGTAAGTTAGTAAGTTGCTTTCGAAGGGGCCTCAAACAGCAATTGTAATATGCAAGCACTATGCTTTCAAAGGATTCCCCAACAGCAACTGTAATGCAAAATTCCTTTCTTGCAAAAAGACTGCCAACAACAATTGTAATGTGTGAATACGTTGCTTTCAAAGGAGCCCGCAACAGCTATTTGTATATGTAAGTACCTTGCTTTCAAAATGGCCCCAACAGCAACTGTAATTTGCAAGTACTATGCTTTCAAAGGGGAGCCAAAAACAGGAATTGTAATGTTTAGGTGCTATGCTTTCAAAGGGGCCCCCAACTGCAACTGTAATATAAAATGTCTTGTTTTTAAAGCGATTACCAACAGCAATTGTAATGTGTAAGTACTATGTTTTTAAAGGGGCCCAACCACCTTCTCCAACGTGCAAATAAAGAAAAGCTTCAAAGCAATTTCTATACCTAAAAAATGTAGGTTGAAATTTCTTCCAAAAAGTTCTGAAAAGACCCTATCACATAAGAGCAAATATTTATACCCAATGATAACTTTCTGCACCAAATGATGGTTTGGAGTGTTTGATTTATTGATAATTTTATGAAAATGCCACAGTTAAACCGAAAGTATCCAAGTGGAGCAGCAAAAAGGAAAAAAAGCATAAAAGATTAGGCCCTATGTAAAGTGCAAAGGTCTCCTGGACACATTTGCTCTTTTTAACAGGTGGTACTGGTGAGCTTACAGAGGAGAGTGTAGCTTCAAGCAACCATTATGTTATAGTACCAATGTCTGTTTAGTGCATGACAATCAGATGTGCCATACACAAAAACTCAAGTTTTATAAAAAGGAAGTTGTTAAATACATGGTTTAGAACATTCATATTTAATCGGAAGATTTCTTTATGTCTCTAAAATAAAAAAGTAAGACAAATTTCTCATTTCTTGTGATGTTGCACCTTAGTAAACGTTTCCATCAGAAAATAAGACAGCATGCAATTGTTATAGCAGTGATCATACTACATCTTTTAATTTATAGAACATTTTCTTATTACTCTAGTTTCCAAAATAGTTTTGTATTGTTGCTGTTGTGCTGTAAAGACCGTTAATAAGCAAGGCTACATTCATGTTTCTTACCAGGTGGCAGAAATGGCATTTTTTGAGTATTATGAGCACTCATTTTTTCTACAGATATTTCAAGTATTTTAAGTGGTTTGAATTAAGCCTATGCTTGAAGCCACAGGTTATTTGAAGCTTGACTAGAAAGTAGATGCTTTGAGGTGGACCTGCTAGGTGATGTGAAAATATTTTTTCCAGCTCTTAGCCAGTATAACTTAAACCGTTTTTTCTTAGCACACATTTAATCAACTGTGTAGGCTACTTGATAGAAATGTTTGCAGTAAGGTATATGATGAATTATTTCTTACTATCGCACATCTTTCAAACAACTAGTGTCAATGCAAGACGAGGACAACATTGACTCATCCAGCCTCAAAGCTTTCCAAAACAAGTATCAGGTTGGATGCTTTTGTATGCTATGTTCTTGTATTTTAAGAGGATGAAGCTCAAAACAAATTTCGTGTTTTAAATTTTCTTGGTTGTTGTTTATGGTTTCATGTATTCCCATAAAAACATGAATGTGAACAAATTCAAGATATCAACTACCAAGCATTTTATCAAAGAGGAAAGTGTGAAACTTTCAAAGAGTCAACTTTGTAGTTTATTTTTGGTGAATGCAGAGAAATGTGTCGTGAAAATAAAGCAGAGGTGATGCCAACTTGTCATTGCCTAACTTTTATGTGTTTGCTAGCCTTGTCTTCCCACCTTTCAGTGTTTTCAAAGTTTTGTATCATGAACACCCTTTTGTATTTTCTCCCTCTGCTATGTCAGTCATGCCGTAGTCTCAGGAACGTATCCTTCGGTGGTCGTATCTTAGACTTGATCAAAAGTGATTATCACGGTTGGTTGGTTATGATGACGTCATCAGCCCCCCTTTTTAGTCTTGCCTCGGGTACCCCCAATCCACCACTGGTCCTTAGAACCACCTCTAGATCGCTTACCCGTGGATATCGCTTTCCCAAATACTGCATTCGGGCATCGTCATAAAATAGCGTTACGCTTTGGGAGAAAAATGAAGATTGGGAAACACCATCAGACAATTTATGTGAGTGGATAAAGAATGTTAGATAAAAATGTAGATCTTTAAAAAAACACACATATTGTTTCTGATTAAAGGAATCAAAATCCTGATGAACCACTTTTGAGCTGACAACACTTATTTTAAATTAGGAACAAGGTAATCAACGTACAAGTGCTGTTGCCGTGATTATACGTGTTCCTCCACTTGCTCCATCAATCAACAAAACCCCTTTTCCGTTTTCGTTGCTCTCCAAAACAACAACAGGAGACATACTGGATAGGGGGCGGTTGCCTGGCACGATGAAGTTAGACGGTGAAGGTGGAACACCTGCAGCAAGAATAAAAAAGCCATCAGATAAATGTTTCATTTTATTTTGACAAACACCTTTGAAACGTCATGCAAATGCTTTGCAATAGTTGAAACAGGGCGCTTCAGATTGCCATTGACGCAGCGTTTAATTTTCTAGTTATCAAAATCAGAAAAAAAATGTATTACCATCAGAAATCACAAGAAACACAAGCATTGCAAAATTACACACCATAAGAGTTTGTAATGTTTGGAGAAGAAAAGTCGTCCATTTCGTTGTTAAATATTATCCCAGTTCTCGCACCACGTACCTTGCTGCCAAAACTGAAATAATGAAAAAGAACAATAATTGCTACCTTTAGCAGTAACTAGTTACGTTATTCGAATATTATCGAGCTTCACATTGATACAAAACTGAGACAATGGTGAGAGTGTATGGACATATATAGGGAAGTTAATTCTCGCAAAATAATTTCCAAGGTGATTTTTCAAATTTTTACAAAATATTTCGGATAATTGTAGTGAACGGAAGGTTATGGTGCTTGTCCGAACAGGAAAGAGGTGCTGCTTGCTGGTAAATTTTTATAGATTTATGTGTACATTTTTCCTTGGGGAGTATGATCGTTGTATTGCAGCTTGGACAGAAACGTTTTGGTCAAAAATATAAAATACATCAAGCAAAAATCGCTTTGAATTGCAGTAAAAATTTTGGAGTACATGGGTACGTACATCATTTATGAACTGAGAGATTAAATCTTATGCATAGCATAGTAACAAATATCCCAGTGTAAGTATGAAGACAGTGCGTACCTTGTATTGATAGTGCTTGTTATTGCAACAGCATCGCCGTTCGGAGCGAAGAGACTTAGGTGAGCAGTTCCATGATCATCGGGAACATGGAATTCTGGTTCGTAGTAATCCAGAGGACATGTTGTTGTGTCGTTGATCTTAAGTCGAATGGAGTCGGCAAACCAGTCGGCTGTCATGTTTGATATCAACTTGAAAGTAAAGGATGAACGGCTAAATTATTATTAAAAATCATGCACACAAGGTTTTCGGTGTTTTTTTCTAGTGGCTAATGTAAAGCAAGCAATAGGCGAAAAAAACCTTTGGCCTGAATATGCATACAAAACAAAGCTGATCTGGCATTATGCATCGAAAGTTTGTTTGTGGAGCAAAATCTAACAAATCAGATTTTTCTGGAGTATAAAGTAATTTTAGACAGCACATCGTGAAACACTGTACTTTTTAAATATAAGAAACATTGGAAACATCATGACAAAATCATTAGATTAACGCAATTTTGTTGGCCGATGGTGTTCATTGTCAGCAGAATTCATTGAATGAGGCAGAATATATTGAACTATGAAACATGCAGGGATGTGGCATGAAGAACAAGGGTAATTGAGTGCATAAGCAAACGAGAGAATGAGACTGCGATAGGTTTTCCTTAGTCATTGCAATGGTAGGTGATCGGATATCTATAACGTGGTTATAGCAGCTATTCAAACGTTGTAGAAGATGCATAGAGATTTGAGTAAGGACGAGGCAACTGAATCAAATGCAACTCTGAAAGAAGCAAGAAACACTAAAGGATGACGACAAAATTTTTTGTTCCTTGAAATCAAGAAGATGCTTGTTTAGTATATATAGACAACTCTCAGTTTGGGAGCATTTCTATGTTGACTTACAACTTTGCTAAGATTGGTCTGCGCTGAGTTTGGCCAACTTGGGTTTGACAGCACAAGCATGTCCAAGAGACTGTTCCAAGAGACATAGGCGCCCCGCAGCTAATAGTTACTTTTGAACATGATTGTGCAATTACTACACACTTAAAGACAACATTATTTGCTTTCGGAACAAAGATGTATGTTTTTGATCCTTTCTGCATCATCTGCGGTAATCGATCAACCTCCGCTTGCAATGACTGATGTAACAATAGTGCAACCATCCAATTTTGTGTGCTATAGTTGCTGTTTCTCCTCATGGCGAGACGTCTGCATATTTCCTGGTTCAACTAATCGCCTTGACGTCTTTCTCACAGGCGTTTGCAAACACCCAATTCAATTTCATGTTAGTTTGTGTTTTGTAGACTAGTAATTCTTGCACAATATGAAAGAATTCGACCCTTTATTCTGTTCATGATGTAGCAATTTCAAAACTAGTGGCTTTTCGTAAATGCTACCTACTGATGAGATTATCAGAAATGAAATGATTTCAAAAATATACGTTTTGAATATAGATAAATATTGATTTGTCAGCTTCAAACTAATTTTGGTGCCAAAAATTCCAGTTATTTTATCAGCCTAGTTTAACAGTTTCTATTTTACTTTTTAGTTCTGGTCGGATTATATTTTACACTGGCAGCATAAAACGACTTTATGAAAAAGGGAACGATCTATTTGACAATAGCCAGCTTCATAGTGAACATACTCTATTCCAAAGATCACCAACTTGGTGACCGCGGGCACCAGGTCACCTGCAAGGACCAGGTAGGTCACCCACGGGCCTGTTCCAAAAATTACATTAGCATGATCAGTGTCTTCGCATTAACGAATATCAATACCAAAATAATTGAAGGTAAATTGAGCAAGATTTTTACTTAAGAAGTGTGTATCAAACTAGTAGCCCTTCGCTTTAATCGGTACACAAGAAGTAGCTTGCAGTTTCAAAAAGGTTGGTGACACCTGCTCTATTCATCAAATGTATCCTATATGAACTGAATATTTTTGTTGTACAAAGCTCTGTACTTGAACCCAAGGATAAGTTACACTCAAAGAAAGCATCAGTTTTCCGTTGCAAAACGACATATTTTCATCCAAAACAGGATGCATAAATTGTGCTAGAAGCATAAAAACAACAAAACAAAAAACAAGTCTCGATACCTCCGTAATGGTTTTATTATTTCTGTCGTCTCCCAACGCAGAACGTTTTCCAAAGGCGAATTTAAAAGCTTCAATTATGCGATGGTATGTAAGCACTTTGTTTTCTTTTGCTAAAGAGTTTGGTTGAAAATCATATCCTGAAACATACGACGAAAAAATGAAGGAGACTATCTGCAAATATAATTTGTTTTTGCGTTACAAGTTTTGTGTGATTAATTGACATCAAATCTCATTTTTCACTTTGTGTAATTGTGTTGCACGGTAATCGCAGCCATTCAGGATTGTTCACCACACCGAGGTGATAATAACTTCAAATCTTTGAAACTGATGAAATAAACGAAACTTTGAAATCTTTGTGTTTTTGTCTCTCCAAAAAAATCATTTCATTTCGGACGCACTGCATTTTTAATATCTCAGGGTCAAGCTTTCTTGTGCGTTTGCCATGCGCGCGTAAACTTACCATCAAGTATATTCAAAATTAAACTCATCACAGGTCCCCCACTTGGAGATCCAGATGTTAGAACCGTAAGATCGTCTATAGTTACATGGATCGGTTGCTTTACTTCCACCCTAGAATAAAAACATCAGTTTATAATACTTAATTACGTTACTCTGAAGATAAAAAAATTGAGATGTATTGCTATTGCACAGCATTTTTCACCCAAAATTTGGACTGTGGGAAAGTGAGTGATTTTTTCTAAAAAGAACGTTTTAAATTTTCTTTCATGTTAAACAATGCCATGCGTGGAAAGGTAAAATTAACAAAAACCATACTATTAACAGCAATATGTTTTTCACAAGGTCAAGTTCACTTGTGGAACTTTGAGTTAGAATTTCTATTTAGAAAAAAATACTTTGGTCTGTACGTTGCTCAGTTGCTGGTAAAAACATTTTTATGGGGGTTGTGATGGTATTGGACTTGACCACGATCGAGTATTTCTAGGTTTTATATACATAAATACTAAGCTGTCCGTTTACTTGTAATTCTGGAGGTCTGTCTTTGTAATAATCGAATCACCATAGCCTTCATTGAGATCTGCTACAATATCTGCCGCAAGTGCTCCCTTGTAAAATGCATCAGCACCATCTCTGGCAATTTTGCGTAAAGTTTGAGCAAGATTGGGTCTCCGCACTATATCGCCCTTTTTTTTCAACGAACCATCTTCGTTTGTATATACTGACCTGCAAGAAGTGAAATTTTGTTGGTATTTGTGTACACTGGTTTGAGTAAAATTGCAAATCAATTTTCAACATACCATAAGTTGAAGGTCTTGTTTAAGATAAGGCTTCCTTGCCTAGCAATGGCATTTGCTAAAGCCTGATTGACTACCATACCCTCTTCAGCTAGTCTTATCGATGGTTTGAAGAGGTCTGCCCACTTCAATTTACCGTGACGTTGATGTGCTTCCCAATAGCCAGCTATTTCTCCAGGAACAGCCACGGCTAAAGAACCTTGGAGAAGAAATTTAGCTACAAGTTACATGATGAGCAATTGTAGCAAACGCAGACGTGGGGAACTTTATTTTGCCTAAAATCCGGCCTTAACATTCTTTATTAACAACTGCGAAACTTTATACTCAAAATATCACAACAAATGACGACAAAAGCTCATGGTCAGACCGTAAAGTGATCAGAACACAATTTTCCTACAAAAACGTTATTGGACAGCATTCCTCCCACCTTCCCCAGCGACATGTACCACTAGCTATGTAACGCAAAGACTGTTCAACATGAAAGTAAAGGTTATGTGATCCATGATAATATTTTTGAGCCAATTGCAAGTGATAAATTTTGCAATTAGGCCTATTCCAATTCAAGCTTACTCTTTGCCATTAGTGGTATCTGCCAAAAGGCACCTTTTGATAGAAAAGAAGCAGGCAATATATGATATTTATAATGTATATATTTCTGTTACCAAGAAGACATTTTCACCTCTGAGAAGTGCACGAAAACAGAAGATTAGTTAAAACCCACAAGCAACAAACTAGCTAATTATAAAAGCTACGTGAAAAGAATGATAAAGGAGCTATCAACATTACGCAGGATAGGACAAATCCATATCACATATCAAATAATGATTAGACGTTTCAATCTTAGGCCTTAAATTACCAACACCTCATGTTTTGAGCTTTGATCTTGCAGTTGTCAAATTTTAAGGCACCATCAATGGTCCCATGAAATTAAAGCGATTTTTACAGAATAAAGGTAGAAGTGAGGAGCACCTGAGTTATACAGGGGAATTAAATTAATGTCAAAGCAATTCATGTCGAAAAAACTTTCCTTACCCAGTGTCGACAACTTTGAGTTTCCTTCATACATATCTTTGCTTGCTGCGGCAGCTGCTGCTTCCCGCGCGTTGATGAAGGTAGCTTGACCAGTTGCTGCCTCGTAGAAAATCATGAAAAACCCACCACCTATCCCGCAACTGAATAAAAACTACAGTTTCAACGCTTTTTCATAGTTTCAAAATTTGTCTTCGTTCTATTTCATAAGCCGTGAAGTCAAACGCTGTTGAACCCAACATGCATTTAAGATCGCTTATTTTTGACGATTTTCTGCTTGTGAACCTTTAATAAGAAATGTTGTTCAATTGCGTTTTTTTGATAGCGGCATTTGTCAAAAATGTCATGATAATGCAGCAATCATTACAGGATATATTATACACTTGTAGATCACGTTTAAGAACTTCGCACCCATATTTATTTCAAGAGGCCAAAAAACAATTGTTTTTCATAATGCAATGAATTGAATTAAAATTCAAATCTTCCTGCAGAACGTTTGTTTTTTCTGACCACTCAAAAGGAATCCTATTTCCCATCTCATGGAAGTGAGGGCTTGGCCGACCTTTCGTCGCGGAAACAAGGCATTTTGGACAAACTTGCTATCCAAAAAACCTAATTGAAAACAAACCACCTATTCTCACATAAATGTGTGAATGAAACAACTTGAATAACTTCAACTATTGCAAAATTTCCTTCTTGATGAAGTCGTTATCCATGTATATACCTCATAAAAGACGCCCACTTACGTCATCATCTGAGACAGATTCCGCCTATTTTCGTGAGAACTCGGCAAAATCGAGACGAAATGAATAAGGACGCAAACATTTCGCTTGACTAACTGCATGGGCGCGGAACCTTTTTCAAAGTGGGGGGCGCAAGTGCACGTGAAAAAAGTACAGAAAATTTTTGTGGTTTGAATTAGCAACTGTGCCGTCACAAGCATTGAAATATGACGTCATTACCTCTACACCGCATGAAGGTCTAAATTACACTATGTTAGAAAAAATTCAACCACTACGAAAGCGTATCGGTGAACCATCTGAAATTCAAATAGGCTGCTACAGGGGCGATCCAGGTCAACAGCGTCACTCGGGCTCATCGTACGATTTATTTTGACTGAATAAAACCGTTCGACGCTTGCGTCACTGAAATTTTCATTTGCTTTCATTCTGGCTGGCATTATTGTTGCTCTGTGACGTTAGTTACGTAACAATAAATGAGAAGTTCGCATGACAACTTCTCCGTTGTTAAGTAACGTACGTTACAAAGCAATCACAACGACAATAAGCCCCCTGCGCACCAAGGCTGTGGAGCTGGTACCCAAATTTCAGGCTCCAGCTCCGTACATCAAAAATTTTTGGCTCCAACGTCTAGAGGCTTTTGCCTCCCGTTCCAGAACAATTGGTCCAAAAAATCAGAAAAAACATTGCATTATTTGTATAATTCACTTGCCCAATAAACTACCTCTGTGGATCCAGAACCCAAATTTATGGCTCTAGCTTCACGATCTACAAGTTTGTGGCTTCGGCTCCAGCCATTCAAAATTACTTCGTCTCCGGGATCCGACTCCACAGCCCTGCTGCGAACTATGTTCATTCATATTAGCCCGAGTTGCTGGACAATTTATCGTTCGTTTGAAATTATTCTCGAAATGGGAACTGTTCACTGGATTGGACTTCAAATCCAATGTTCTATACAAATCCATTGCTTCAAAAAACATTCAGTCCGATATGAATTATGTTTTCAAAAGTACTTAATTGCATAGGGCAGCTCGGGCTCTAACGGATGAGCCCGCCCGAGTAAAGCGGGAGCGAACGAAGTCGAGAGAACGCCTGCTACAAACGATATTGCGTGATTCAAGTCACCTGCAACATGAACGCGAAAAGCCAGACATGGAACGAAAATATGTGAACAGTGATGATTCCCCAAGAAAAGAGCCCAAGTTAACAACTTAGTGAACTGGGACCGTGGATATGGTGGCACAAGTATACAAAGCAATCAAGCTTACGTTTTTCGATATATATCGTAATCGAAGACTCGGGATAAGCCCGAGGAGACCGTGCACTGGGGCCGCCACTGGGCTATTAAAAACACCAAGAACACAGCATAAAAAAACAGGCAAAAATGACACAGCATTGATACCTGTCTTAAACACATTCGAAATCACAACTTTTCCACATCTTGGACACAGAAATAACATGACTGAATACTCATTTTACAACTGCATTAGATACCAGAATGCAAAGCAAAACAAAGCGTATGTAGCAACTAGCAAGTTGTCTGTAAGGATGCCAGTTGTGTTGCCAATGCAGAAATAAATATAGCTGTTTAGTGTTGCCAATGCAGAAACCAAACCACAGTTGAAATTGATCTGTCAAACATTTCATTTTGCCTATAAGATTCAGCAAAATTTCACTATTTAGAATGGTGTTAAAATACCTGAAATTACATCAATTTGCAATGGTGTGGCACGAACCTTTTCCTATACACAAGCATGGGTGTCGGAGGGGGGCAGGAATTTGACAATTTCAGCAAAAAAGGCTGTTTTCCTAGTTTCGAGTGGCGAAAACCAAATTTCACCACTTTTGTCCCCCTAGAAAAACATTTGGAAAAATCCACCAGTGCCCCCCTGGATAAAATCCTTCCGACGCCCATGCACACAGGCATGTAAAATTACACCATTTTTGTAAAAAATTGTGTTGTATTACACCATCTGGCAAGACTATTCTACAACACCAATTCGGTAAGTAAGCCATAGCAAGGTCATAAACTGTGCGCGGTGTATTCTGCCAAACAATTACGAAATCCTGAAAAATTCACTGCCAAAACACAAATAATATGTTGCAAATAAAATACTGCCAAAATTCTGCAACATTCTTTTCACTAAACGATTTACTTTAACAATGGACCCAATACTAATTGTGTTACTTAAACTTATTTAAGCAAAATTCGAAATATAAAAGGGAGGGGCAGGCCCCCCAGAAATAAAAGTGGAAAAGTGGCTTATGCGGCCTTATGCGGCCTCCCTGGTTCCGCCACCTATGACTAACTGCAACAAATTTTACAAATAATGTAGTCCTCAATTAATTAAAGTCTCCAAACGCTAGAACTATTATCAATTTCATCGTATCATTATTACGGTGGTCACCAATATTAGCTGCTTCAAGCCTTGAAGTAATTATAATCCTTGAAAGCGGGCATTTTTTTTACCGAAATGAGCGATTTGTCAAAGTATGAAAACTGGTCTTCTGACTGCATGACAAGTCTCCTATTTCTTGTTTACAAATTGCGTAGTCCTGTGAATGAATAAGCGACCTAGGACCTAAGTCACAACCATTTCACAGCAAAGCGATTGGTGTACCACTGAGTAGTCGCAGCATCAGGTACCACAACTGTCTTTGCTTATGTTTATAGTGAATTTTTCTGTATAATCCACGCATGACATTGATGCATGTGAAACAAAAGTTAATGATGTGAGATTGTCGATATAAGTGCATATCTTGCGTCTATGGATAACCATGAACTTCCTTTCAAATGCTCAGCTTTATACCCGGAAATGGGCATTATTTTAACTTGACGTAGTTTTTCTGATGGTGCGCAACGATGAAAAACCTATCATTATCGCTATTTTCAGTTTTTGTTGGTATCGTGGTATGTTCGATACCAACAAAACATTTTTTGTTTGCGCTGATTAATTACGAATGCAGCCGAGCAATCACCCTGCACAAGCCAAGCAATATCTTTGCAATATCCTCCCAAAGATCAAAACAGGTAAGCGTCTGGAAACCACAGACATTTCGTCCAAACGTTTGATGCTTTACTATTTCAATTGTTTTTCCGACTAAAAGATTTAAAATCATTAACATTGGTTACGCCGGATAACTGCCACAGTGGGTTGAGGTTGAACACACTAAAACTGGGTTTGATGTCCTCCCAGGTCCCACCGGAGACTTGAACTCTTGTGGCCTGTCCAATGTGCAGCCTTGTTCGTGGCGCAACGCAAGCGGATATGAGCGTCCTCAGACTGTTCGCGGCGCTCTAAAGCGAGTAGCAGCAATAAACGCAATGAAGCCGAGAGAAGCTATTTCATGACAATTTTACCTAGAAGAGTGCAAATAAAGAGAACGTTATAAACGCTTGAAATTGGGAGTAATAAAGGTGGAGTTGGTGAATACCGAGATAGCACCATTTGCATTAAATGCATCCTTGTGATTCGCCAATGATCCAGTAAATTGTGTTTGCAGTGTACGAGTTTAAAAAAAGACTGGGAACAGGATACACTAAGTAGCTAACCTAAGTGAACAGAACGCATTTTAGAAGAATTACTTCCAGACATAAAAAAGTAATAAAGTATACCCGATAAAAAGAATTTAGCTTGTGAAATATATACGAATCTTTCGTTGGATTACGCGTTTTTAAGTAGATACGAATGTGCTGTAGGAGACTCACTATGTTTGAATAAATATCAAAAAGAAACATTTGATTTAAAGAGTTGCAGTTGTTCTTTTGTGAAACATTTAATCTGGAATTGTTTATTCCCTTTCAGCTCTTTCAAAAGCATCATTTAAGATGTATATGAATCATTAGCATTGAAAGAAACAACCTATCAGGCTGCACCAGGGTCGGCCTTAAGCCGATGCAACCGATGCAGCTGCATTGGACCCCGCGCCATGGTGTTTGGGTAGATTGTTAATTTTTGCCAGATACACCTTGCCCTTGAGAATTCAGTAGAAACGCCATATAAAGTTCATTGTTAACAAAGAACGCTCTCGTCAGAACTAGCAAATTTCCTCTCGAACGTTAGCAAACGTGCTCAATTCTCGTATTAGCGTTGCACTGTGTATCTGCGCTCTACCACGATCGTAACACGGTTGACTGAACACGATGGCGTCATAAAATCACTGCTCAGAGGGCCCCGCGTCTAGGTCTTGCATTGGGCCCCGCACCCAGGTCTTGCATTGGGCCCCGCATCTGCTAGGGCCGGCCCTGGGCTGCACTGTTTCACTCTCTTATAGTCTGAAAAAAATATTTCAGTTATCTGTAGATCGACTGGAACAGATTGTGATGTGTTCAACTTTGGTTAATTACCTATGGGCGTTGCAAATTCCAACGCAAAGCATGGACGCAATTGCAGCATCAACTGCTGATCCATTTTGAAGCAGAACATTTTTGCCAATAGTCGAGCATTCTGCTGCATCCGCTGCCACTGCTGCATTCAAAAATTCTCCGGAGTAAGATGGACTACTGGTTGTTGTGGATGACGGTTGTGAAGTTGCTTCTGTGCTTTCAATCACAACTTTGCGAGGTGGCAATCCGAAATACAATCCAAAGAAAAGCGCCAATCCAACAATTAGGCCAATGCTCCAACCAAGAAGACACCATCGAAAGTTGGAATTTTTCTGTTCCAAACAAATAACGACACATTGAAACCGGTGAAAAAAATCAGTTGAGAATTTGAAAGGGTGAAGTGTGGTAGTTCACTCTCATCAAGACTTTCATGTCTTGCGTTGTTCAGAAAAGTCAGAAAATTTACATTCGAATTATTTGAATCACAAAAACGGAAATAATACTTGCAAGGAATCTACAAATAAGTTTTGAAAGGGATACACAAATAAACTCCAAACTAATCAAAATGCAACTAAAAATTCTTCACTGCGGCCGAAATTGTTAAAAGTCGAATTCGATGAATAAATGAAGGGAAATGTACGTGTTTCCGCAGATGCGGCAGTTGAAGGTTTGCTTCCCCGTGGAAGTGACTAAGACACGAGTTAAGTAAAACAGGAAAATCTTTTGTTGTTTCATCCTGCTTCATCTGTTTTCAAAAGCATGAACCGTTTATCGTGATTAATGAATAACATAACAATCTTATCCTCCATTGACTGGATTTCAGGAAAGCTCATCACTGATATCGGAGAGGATCATGTTGTGCATCCCTATCTAAACAATGAGGTGAAACTGATTTCGAGAGTCAATTTCAAGACACAGCTGTCGCTTTGTTGCCGGCAGAAAGTCGAGCAGTTGTTAGCTTCCGTACGCGAAACTTTTCTTTTGCTTCTGAAGCAGATCACTGTTTGCAAACTGTCTATCGCATTATTCAGTAAATCAATACTTTTCCCGTATCACTCACCCTTTTTCCTGGAATATCACGTATGACTAAAACAAACAAAATTGTTATATAATATAACATCCTTCGTTCGATAGATATTTTTACTGTTCACACAAAAATATTTTCTCACCTTTCCATTTTCTTTCGAATTTTCTACATCAAACTTCTCACTCACCATGATGAACTAATTCACAGAATTCAAGATTTAAATGTAATTTTACGTTCTAACTTTACACTCTATACCGAGCGCAATGAGTACCCAGCTTTTTCCAAGTCAGGATGTTGAGCTCCGAATTGATCATTTACTTCTGTTTTCAGCGACTTTATTGACTCAGACGACATGCCATTTGGTTCACCATTATCACAATGACGTTAAATATTGGCGCAACTGGTTGTAAAAAGGCAGTCAAAAAGTAATGAGTTTGATCTCGCATTATGAGGTATGAATTGACGAAAAAATGCTTACGCTGAACAAACTTTATCACGAAAATGCACAGACATCAAATCCCGAAGAAAAGAGTTGAGATAAAATCGAAAAATGCATTTGTTTAAAACCATATGAGGAAGGCAAGCTCTAGCGACCTTATGATTTGTGATAAAGACATGCATTTGCATGCGGCACAGATGGATGAGGCACCGAATCCGTTTGTACAGTATATTCATAATAAGAGCTTTTTCGGTGTTTTTATTCATCGTGACTCACTTGTTCCAGTGACTACACATACAGTATTTATGCGTATCTTCGTCCTTTGATGTATTGTTTCTGGGTTTTCAAAGCAATTATGCAAACTACAGCCAAAGCTTTAGGATCAACGGTCAATGTTGTGTGCCTCAGCCTCTGAACATAATGGAAAACTTTGGTTTTACTACATGTACAGTTTTTAAATAACGTAATACTAAGTGCACAAACATTTTTCTTCCTCGTCCTTTATCGAGTTGTCGAAAACGACACTGAAGCATTCAAAGTCGCATAAAAAGTAAAGTCACTACATTCTACAAAAAGTTAGTCCGTGTCGAATCTACTAAATTCTTAAAATATCTATCAACGTTAGCTATTTTTTTTCCATTGTTTTGTGTTGAAGTAAAGTGCATTGCAATGTAATACTTCAGATGATGGAAATATATGACTAACAACTGAGCAGTTGTAATGTATAGCTAGTAAGATGCCGTGAGGCAGAAGCGCACATTTCCATAAGTTTAATGCAAGAGATAAAATTATCTTGGCACAATACTGTGAAACAGAGAGATGAAGTACATTTACTGAAATTTTGAAAAAAAAACTTAAAACCTTTTACAACCTTTTGCACATTTCTAAATGTGCTTCAAACACTAAGTATTGAGCACCCTTTACATTTTACATAATTAATTTTTGAATATCCGCAGAACATATACCAAAATTGGTTTCTTGCAAGGGATGTGCATGTTGCATCTTGTTCTATGACATTTTCTACGTTTTCGAGGGAGATCTAAGTTCATGGTAAAGTGATTGACTGTATCATTCGCAAGACTAAACTTTTTTCATGCGCAAGTTCTCTATTAGTTGAAGAATGAAAATTTTATCTACTCAGTATTTTGCCAGTCGACTTTTCAAACGGCACTTTTATACACAGTCTATGGCAGCAATATCTATTATGTTGCCTCAAACAACCAATCGTCATCTTCGAGAAGGTGATCGACGAGACTACATACTTGCCAATTTATCAAGGTATACTACACCAACATTCATTCATTTATTCGGGAAACAAAAATATAAACAAAAAAAAGCTCACAAATAAGCAAGATGAAATAAACAAGCAAACTCATAGAATAGAAATATAATCAAAATTTTTGTTTTTGCTGTACATTGTTTTTTTGTTTTTGCCAACATTGTTTTTGCGGTAAAACTAAATGACGTGAGGTTAACGTTTGGAAGGTTTCGTCAGCATCAGCGGAAGGGTGCATAGTAGAAAGCAAGCAGATAGTTTTGTTTTTCTTTGGTTGATACTGTACACATAGGATTGGAGTTTTCATGCCACAAAAGCAAGGAATGAAACAAAACCGTCTGCGGCTGTGTCCTTACCGTCCAAACCTTTTGTCGGTTTTACCTCATTGTGCCAACGATCGAAATCGTGCTATTTTGACGTTTTTCTGCCAAAGGTAGTGGCGTGCAAAAATTTACAAAGTAACATTGTAGCCGTTACCTGCAATTTTTCTTTCAACTTGGTTACAGCGTATTCAGGCAAACGAATGTTTTCACGATCTTTCCGCTCTTGAGCACACAAACAAGGAACAATCCTTGCTACGTACTTGGTTTCTACATTTGCTTGTACCCAAAATGTGCTGCCGTAGTTATCAGGATTTTTCGGCATAAATGTAATATGACGACAAAGTGCCTTCAGAAGTGTCAACTTCTGATCCACTGTCAACGAAAAATTGCACATATATTTTAACTTACACAGGAATGGAAATGTCTACAAAAAATCACATATTGGTGCGAATCGGTCTGCTCCAGGACTAGAGTGTCTTTTGTTCGGTTTATCATCAACTCCCACATACTTCAACACGGCGGTAAATTTACCACGTGACGTTATTGTCGAAAACATCCGAATGCCGTAAGTTTCACGGTAACGAAAACCAAGTGGCTTTTTTTGCCATAGAGTACTCTAGCATGTAAAAAAGCAACAAATAGCTATCTTTTACACATTCAAATCATATTTGTTCTCTCTTTCTATTTGAACTTCTTTGTTGGTTTATTTGACAACTGATAAGAATTACTTCTTGTATAAAAGCGCTCCCATGCATCGCAGGAGTCGCTATGGTTGTAGGGATTCGTTTAGGTACACCTGTTGTAGTATTTTGACACATGGTCACAATATGTAATAATTTATTGGATTTTTTTAATTTTATTCCTAAAAGTAATGCAATTATCTAAAACAATCTGTGTGGACTTAGGAATTGATGTTTTGAACGCTCTGAAATTGTACAAATCATAGCGAAAGCTTTGTGATGTGAAGACACTGCGCTTGACATATGATCTTTGACGTGAAGCTTTTCTCGACGAGCTCACATGTGTCGCAGCTTTGCAGAACCTGGAACACACTTTCTATCTAAATTATGCGCACCTCTAATAACGCCCCACTGGAATAAGGGACTCTCTTCAATTAGCCTCTCTTCGAATCGTCGATTGTATGTTTCATTCAGGCATTAATTTGATTTTCAACTGTGACGTGATCAAAACAGGAAGTCTTGACCGGGGGTTACACTTCGCGCGGCCACTTGGCCTTACGCTATTTGCGTTCAATGACTTATTTGTTGAAGCAAAAGTACAGCTTCTTGCCTTATAAATAAGAACAATAAAGCACGATACAAGAAATCTTGTTTAGACGTCAATATGGCAACATCAATGTGTGTGAATAGAAAATTCCTTTGAATAAAGCCGACGATAGAACAAGTGGAAACATTCGCAACGTTCACGAAAGAGTTTTCTATCATTAAAATGTTCAGATCCAAGCCTCAAGGATCTGCAGCACTTCCTTGCATTTTTGGATGATCTGCGAAGATGAATTTCTGAAAGTGATGGTCAACTCTTCATAACATACAAAAGCAAACAGCAAAATTCGAAGTATCGTACGGTTTGCTTTTTCAAACTTTTTCAAGTTTAAGTTTCGACAGTGATTCAGCTTTACTGAATATAGTTTGTTCTTCTGCTGCTTGTTGATCAAAGCGCGCTAACCTTTTTTGGTTGAGATTTTGATTTTGTTATAGCGTTAAACTTTGTTAAGTACAGTATTTGGTGTGGACCTGTAGGGACCCGGTTTTCTCTGATTCTAAGGACCCGATGATAATTTCCGCTGATTCTAGGGACCCGAATTTCAATTCTAGGGACCCGAATCGGGTCCCTAAAACATCTTCAAAAAAACTCTGGTTTTGCAGTACAAAATGCGCAAAAAAGCTAATGCTGAGTATATATTCTGGGCAAAAATGATCACTGGTGAAAGCCTAGCAGTCCCACCAGCTTTTACTATGAAACCTGAAACACCTTATTAAAAATTTCTTTCTACAACACTCTTTTCTGAAAAAGAGTTTTTGAAAATTATATAAATGACGGAAAATCTTTTTGATTTTGACATTGTATTCAATAAAAAGATTTTGAGAAGCTTTGTTAGAAAAAAATTAAATCCGAAGGCAAGAATTACCTATGAAATACCTACCACAATTGGACAAAAGCTAACGATCTACAAGGAGTTTGCTTTAAACAAGATACGAAAGCAAATTAAAGGTGTTTCAAGGTCTTGTGATCACTGTACCTTTTGCACTTGCCATGGTGAAAATAACAAGTCCATGGTACAAAATATTTCGCAATTGCTGACAAAAAAATAAAAACTTTCCCACCTAACCACAACTTAATTTGCGGAAAGTTTGGCATTTATGTAGCCGTTTGTGTGATACTGTATGTCATGAACAGTATGACCAAACTAGCAATCAATTTTCCAAGTGATGTTTAGAGCAACGCAGTAATTGGAACAAACAAGATTGTAAATCTGACATTGAACAGATGGCCTTGTCGCGACACTATTCAAAGAGCCATGGCAAAAACAAACCACTTATACACGAAGCATACACCGTTATTTTGTCGAACAACCAAGTTGTCACACTCTGGATATCTGTTAAAATTACTGGTGTCACCAACTTGACGCGCAAATTAACATTCAGAACATGATCCTTCCCCATGTGAAATAATTCTTGCTATAAAAAAAATTTGTCTTTTTTGGCGCAACCTGACATTCCCCACCGATCAGTGTACTGGATTTACTCCCAACGCATCGTGCTGGCTACAATCACAACGTTTGAAGGACTGAATGGGGGTTGTCTCCATTTGGGTTAAGAATTTGAAGAAAGGTTTATGAACGTACGTAAGCCAGGCTAAGTCAGCGACCTGCCCCTTTAGGTTCCAGTTGGCGCCCAATGAAACCCAGGGTTGAAGCGTGGCAAACTTACAGCGGACAATTTGGGTGTTAGTTACAAGACAGCGTTTACTCGATGACAGAATTCGTCTAAGTCATTCTGACTTAATACAATAGCCATGAAGCGCAAGCTTGAGACTTGTGTTTCGCTCTTGAGTGTATTCTCTGAGCGTAAAACCAAACGTAATAACAGCATTCGCAGGTTGGAACTCGTTGGGTTTTGCCCAAGAAAAGATAAGTAGCAAGTGCAAGCAACGCACGGAAAACGTGACTAATACACATGAATCGAATGAGCTTGTATTGTCGACATCACACAAGGTGCACTGTCATTTATTGATGGAAGATGCGCAACTACGCGAAAGCAGGACGTTAGATCAGCGACATCATTTTATTTTCAACAGGTTTCTGTTTCAAACGTGACAAGACGACAGCAGCATTTTCCGGTCAACCTAACTTTCGTGCGCAGATTAACCTTGTTTTTCTGACAAGGCGCGAAGATGACAGCATAGCATATGCGACGAAACTCACTGCTTTCTCTTGCTTATAAAGTTGCTCATATTTTTCTTGTGAGCGGACGAGGCGTCCGCCAGGCAACTCAAAACTTGCTTCTGCTCAAAGTTCAGGCGATGCTTGTGCGCATATTCAAACCCGAGGACGAATACTGCGAAATTGTGACAGGAGCAATTAACGTTCGCTGATAATCAGGATAGGGCTAGCTATCCATTTCTAGCGGCGTGCAAGGAGAGCCAATCCATTCTCGCCCTGAATAGGATACAGCGATATTTCAAAGCGAGTACGCCACAGCACTAAGGTTAGATTAGGGTTTTTCCGGTTCTCCTCCACGTGTACTGAACTCGATCGGCAAGGTTTGTAGCGGGGGAGTCTCCCGAGCTTGTTTCCTTTCCAAGATCGATGTTAGGGCATTCGTGTTCGCTGGATGCACCGGCGCCTTCGGATGATGACGTAGCGCACATGAGGTCTACACTACATCTTGGTTGCTGGGCGCATTGTACCCGTTGATTTCTTTTGCCGTAATCTTATGCATGAGGAGAAATTATGGCGGACTTCGGGTGATAAAACTGTCGTAACAGAATGCGTGATTTTACGTGAAATCGATTTACTATAAAATTTGCTGATCGATTCCTTGCTTACCGCTAATATTTTGAGTACGTACTTGGCTTTGTTGGAAGTGTCGAAAACGAGACCACAGTTTCACCACATAAAAAGTGACATTGCCATTCGCACTGCTTTCGTATTTCTGGTTTCAAATACCACATAGTTCTTTAGAATCACTCTCAGATGTAAAAGAAGCATTGTTAATTCGACAAGCACTATTAATTCGACCTTCCAAAACTTTTGACGTAACTTTTGTTTATTGAGTCTGAAAACACGTCTGCGCCTCCTTGAAAGCCATTTTACTTGGGGTAAGTAAAATATGTGAAAGGATGAAAATTGGTTAGATCTGACAGGTACTTATCTGTTCAATATTTTGACACCTTTACCGCGCTTGCAATATCAACTCAAGCAAGCCTTCGAAAAAAGTTGTTGTAGTCGATTATTTGCAATGAGCTTGCGTACTTGAACCTGCATTAACGCAATGGTGCTATTTGCCCTCTCTTGTGCAACTTCTAGCTATGTCCTCTCTTGTGCAACTTCGACAAGATTACTTCACGTTATCCTGTTACAATTTATATATTATTGTTTGTTCTGGCAAATGTAACTTATTGTTATAGCTTACAGTTTGTTTAACACCGTAATCAAATCACGAAACCACATTGACTTTAGTAAATCTTGAAGTCTTGCAAAGCTATATCAGATGAACAACGCCTAAACAAAAAAAGCCAACGGAATTATTTTGAATGCTTCAAAAGCGATTGTTTCCAATATTACATAGGCGCAGTTATGGGAGACGTTCCCCCCGTTTTCTCAAACGATGGGGATATAATATGCCATGTTCCTCCACATGTGTCTTTTTAGTTTTTTTTATTTGGAGTTGTTTCAAAACTAGAAGTGACGTTTATCACGTTTTGTGTGAAGAGCTATTCATGTCATATAGTTAACGTTGAAGTAGAGTTTGGTGTGGTATCACTGATTCTGATGTTGCCAATTTTGAGACTTTACTGGTAATAGCAGATGCCGTTATAAGTGATCACGCTGTACGTCTATCAAACTTTTAAATGCTGATCGTGTAGCTGAACTATAGTATCGTGTCCAGCAATGAATTTAAATATATCAATTAGTTAATAATCTGTAAGAATGAAGAAAAGCGTGATTAGTGTTGCTTTCAAAGCACCTCTAACAGCAGGATGGGGAATTTGTATTTATAAAACTTCACTTCTAGATAGACCCAATGGCTATAATGGTTATATACCAAGCTGTCCCCTCAAATTTTACAACAAAATTGCACCCAAACACCATTAGTGATAAGTCACTGAAAGAACTGCAAAAGGTCAAACCACGAAATTCATTCCTTTCTTTTGTGCGTTACCTGCGTCTTTCGACGTTTAACGTCCTGCGTTTTTGTATTTAATTTCCATGAAAATTGAAACAGTTGTTTTCAAAACTTCTAGCATGATGTCAAATATATCTGTGATATTTGCGTTGTTGCTTCTATTACCTTTGGTTTTAATTTTTCAAGGCAAAAACGCTAGACGCAGGGGTCTGCAGCAGTACCACTGTCAAAGATGCATCATGTCGTGAGGTTCTTCTAACCACTGATGGTAAAGAATATTTCCAGCTGTTTTCTCCAACAGACACGAGCTTGCAGCCAACACACCATGAGAAGTTCTTGCACTGCACATGCGTTAACTTCTTCATTACTGCTGTCATTGCGGTTCCTCCAACTCTCATCGCTTGAATCACTTCTCAGCTGCTGTGGTCTTACATCAGCAGGTATAGCCACGTTGTCATCTAATTCATTTTTCCTTTTTTCGTCCATCACACTCTTCAGTCCACCCACCGACAGTGGTCGTTCAGTTCTTTTTGACGATTCCTTCACTTGGAGCCCTTCTGCTGTTCTGCGCTTTACGGTCTGCGTGACAGCAAACCTTGTGTTTCATGTTTCTCGTCGTCTTCATCTGATATTTCATCATCCGTGCACCATTCAAAGGTCACATCAGCAACATCCTCCGCTGGCTTTCACATGTGCGACATGACGAAAAAAACTAGTGCAGCAATAAACTTCATTAATGCACTGTATTAGCCAGTTGGGTCTCAACCGCCGGTCCGCAAAGCAACCTAGAATTTCCGGCAAGAAGCTGAAAATATTTAGCGTTCATGTCGAATTCGGTAAACTCCTGGTCATTGACATGCTGCTTGCGATTAAATAGACTGTTTTCGTTTCATTTTCTTTTAGCCAGAATAAAACGAGAAATCTTTTTCGCCGAATTACGAATAAATTGATCCCGTTTTAGTCACTCTTGAGCAGACTTTTATATTTCTGTCTTTAAACATACTAGCTTAGATTTTCCCGAATGGAGACAACAACCACAAAGGCTTGTGGCAACTTATTAACCGTAGTCAGATCGTTGAAATAGCCAGTGAGATGTTGAGATTCACCAACCTTTTATTTCTGCAATCAACAATCATGAGTTGCCAATATAACATAGTTACATTCACGAAAATACAACGCAAAAAGGAGGGTTACCGGACATACCTTCGCCCCGTCAAATATGGCTTAGCTAGCCCATATTCTTTTAATGGTTAGCTATGAGGTCGTGGAGAGCTCCCTGTTTTGAGTTGTCATTATTGTAGGAAAATTAGCTCAAAATGTAGAAAAGAATTTAGTTCCATAATTTGTTAGTAAGCCGTCGGATTCTTCCCTTTTAGTGACAGCCTTTACTCACGCAAAACTTGCCTAAATAGATACTCAAGGCATCTGTGTTAAAGTTTTGTCAAATGAGAGGACGATCATAATCGCAGCTGATCAAATCAGGACCTGCAATCATGTTCCTCTAAATAAACACCATGATCGACGGTATGCAGTCCGTAACTACATCCCCACAACCGTGGGCGAGCACTCTGTCCAAATTTTTAGAATACAGATGCAACGAATGACTTATAAACTTTAAGAACCTTTTCGAATATTGTTTCCCTAATAGATTTAATAAGTGTCACCGCCTTAAATCGAATTGGGCGGACGTGACTTTGATTGAGATTGCCACTGCCGTAGCGAATCAGGCGGACCTGGCATAAATTTGGTTTGAACTGCAGTTTCCATCTAAGAAAAGTCCTAATTGCACATCATCGGACTTTTCGAAGTAGGCAAAAAGCTTCACAATTCAGTAGTTGAGAGCTGGAAAAGAATTTCCGATTCTTCCTCTAGTTGCATTAACGCAGCCTATAAAAGGTTCGGAGGAGTGATTTCTCCGCCTCATGTCGAAGGGCGCAGCCAGGATTTTTCTAAGAGGGGGGGCTAAAGTTATGGAAGCAAAAGCTTTGAAAAGGAAAAATTGTTTGTGACTAGAATAGTCAAGGAAAGCACGTAATGTGTAGATAAACAATTGACTGCACTTACCACGAAAACTGGGGGTCCTTCCAACTAACCTGCCATCTTGTTTCTTTGATATTCTTTCCTGACGACCGCAGAACTCGACAAACTTGATTACATGTCTCAGCCGAGTTTCTTTTGATCTATGATCTTTTTTCTACTGTTTGGAAAGCATATTTCTCACGTCCACGTTTCCTTCATTTTTGCAAAGTTTGATAAACGCATCAAACTTCTCTGCGCAAAACTTGTCTTCTTTTGCTTTTTTCTAATTTTTGTGAGCTGATTTTACCAACGTACCAAGGGCCTTAGCTGACAACATCAGGTGCAAACGCACGCAACACACCATTTGCAAAGTGACCCTTCATGACTTTCACTGCAGGCTAACCACTTAAACTCATCCAACCATCGCACTTGGAAACGTCGCTTCTGGAAGCTTGTGTGTACCACAAGAAAATCGTATGGAGATGGAGTCCAGCTATTTAACAATAAAGTTCTTCAGTCGCGTTCACTCAGAGAACGTCCCGCAAAGTTGCCAATGTCAATAATCTTATGCACGCTTGGGGGATTCGCCGAAACGTCGTCGTTACCAGTTGCACCAGACGCCTGTGGCTGCTCTTCTACCGGTGGGTAGGTAGGCGTACTGTTCTGGCACCGGTCAATAAAACTTTTCGAGGCTGCTCACCCTGATTTGTTTCATACGAAGACGAATGTCTTTTTAATTTCACCACAAACTTGTCCGATTTCACTCAACACTTTTCGCTGACTAAAGAGCGGCGTGCAACTGATTAGCAAAATTGCTAATTAATTCAGCTTGCAGCTAGAGGTCACTCACACCTCGCACTGCATATCAGACGGTCTTGCCACTGGGGTCAATCTCGTTAACATCAGATTATTACCTTCTTCAACATCAGATTTTTACAATACAGTTTAATATAAGCTAAAGGCTTCCATTATCAATACAGTCCCGTCGCTATGGGGGTCTTTGGTGGGCTTAGACCCCAAACAAAGCTCCAAACCCCCCCAAATTGAAATATGAAACACTTTAAATCAGTGGAGTTTTTGTCCAATTTTAGAATGTTAAGCCCCCCTACACAAACGTAAGCCCCCCTATTGAAGACTTTCTGTTGACTTTTCTATACCAATACCTAGCCAAGTGCGATAAACCAAGTTGAATCCGAAACTGAGCGAAGTATCGTCATTAAATGGAAAAATCGGTTATATGCGCAAAGTGTTATTTTATTCCCAATGCTAGGAAGAGAGCTTCAGTTTGGAACGATTACCAAACATACATGAGCGTGAGAAATCGATGAAAGAAACTTAAAAATTATGAATCTAACTATCTTCATCCTGAAAGGATATAACATTGGGGGAAAGAAACAACAGCTCAGTCAACATCAGATTTGCCGCCAAAACATCAGACATTAGAAATTTCTCTCAAAACATCAGAAGTGATAACACTGATGCATATCATCCACGTGTGTACATTAGGAAGGTCCCAGCTTTGTGACGTATAAACTACACATCAATCGACACTATTGGTAGTTCAAATGTCGTGCTTGTTTTCACACTGGCAGAGCACGGTAACACCCAGCTCTTGTTGTATATGGTAGCGCAAAACACGCAGGAATGAAGAAAGCTGCTTCAATATTTCTCAGATCTCGAAAATTCATAAACGCTTGTTTTGATAACAAATGTGTTACTACGCCTTGTGGTACTGCCAAAGAACATTTTGCAATGCACCCGATCTCAACTTACTGTACAATGTTGGTGAAAAACTAAGAAAATAAACATCAATATTCTGATCGTTAAGGGGGGGGCTTTAGCCTCCTCAGCCCCCCTGGCTGCGCCCTTGCTCATGTCCAATGAGGACAGGAGCCCAATGAGCGTGAGGCTCCTAATCGATAATTAAAGTGTGTCCGACATTCCTAGAACGTGACAAAAATATCATAAAGAGATAATATGAGTGATGAGTGGCATGCATCTGACACGCGAGTCTTACGCCTGTTTTGCTCCTTGCGTGTAGCGTACCTTCAATTGTAATTGTTCTGATAACTTGCAAAAGTTCATTTTTCGCCGGATGCATCGGCTTGATTGTTTCCTCGGTGACCAACTGTAATATTTCTTCGAGTCGTGGTAATACCTCATCGTAACTGTCGGAATCTTCTTCATCTCCTGCTAGCACGCTCCATGACTTGGACGTCTGCGCTCTTCCATCGATGATGTAATTCACAGCCATCGCCGGCAAGTAAGCAAGATGTGTTAGTCCTTCGCGGCGATCGTTGTACAAGTCCGCTTGCCAGAGAGCTCTAGCTATTTTCGTGACAGTTAGCTGTCGGTTTGTTAAATCGAGTGGCCATAAGTATTCATGTCGAAAATCATTATGCGGACCAGCATGTAAATATTCCACTTTACTGTATTCAGGTCCACTTGTGCTGTAAGACCAGCGAAATACGATTTTTTCTCTTGAAGATCGGAGAAACGCAACTGTACCCGGCGCAATTTACATCGCTTTGCTTTAGCAAGCACGCATAATATAAACGTTGCCACATCTTCATAGGTCATATTTACAAGTTTTTTTTTCTTTTTGATTTAAATCTTTTAATTCTATTTGCATTCTACTTCGAAGGTTACATCCTTGATGATAACAATAACACAATTGAATTAGTAAATTCATTCTAGGTTTTCTGCAATAAAAATACAATAACGTGGTTTTAACGTATCCATTGTTATTTTGTCACTAATTGATGATTGTAGTGACTCATTTTCTTTGTAAAAATTTAACTTAATATTGAAGCGACCTTGTTCGTTATGAGCTATTAACGAGTATTTCGTCTTTGTCGCTTGTGCACGCAGTTTTCATGCGATCGATCGTGGTTTGCCATCATTGATGCTCCGTGCATTCGTTGCTTAATTATCTTCATCATGAGATTAACGCATTTCAGGTTGACTGGCCACGCCTTTAGTTGGTTTCGTGCGCTATATGGAACATGATGTGCATACTCCACGTAAAATCTTTGGAGACTTTTTCCGATGCACAAATCAACAGTTTGCCTCTGCTGCAAGAAGTCCAGGCGTAACTTTACAAGTTTTTCAGACACATTACTGATGCTTAGCCAATATAATATGACAATGGCTTGCATGTTTACGTACATGTCAGATAACGGCATCTGTGATTCAATGTTATCCATAAATTCAGCGCTTAATCTCAGTTTTGATATTTCACGAAGATCTCGCCATACCTGCAGTTGCTTTACAAACCACATTTAATGCTCTTTCTGAAATTCAAAATGTAACAATTTGCACGACGTCTGTACAATACAGCCTAGTTAGTCCATATTTTTGTTCTTTCGGACGACGAACTATTTACAAGTATTTTGAATAGTACAGCACATTAGATTAATTCGTCAAATATGTCATTCTCGTCATCATCGTCACTCTCTTCGAAAACAGAAGTAGATGAAACTCGGGATTCTACTGCTTTTCGGGTAAACTTCAAAATGATGGAGGAGGCTGTACCTCCAACACTGTCGAGTGGTCTGTGAGGAGAACATCTCTGCTTTCTTGCAGCGTAGGCAACGCCGCTGCCTTCGCAGTGAATGCTGCACTGATGGTGAGTCATTGGCAGCACCTCGCGTGAACCGTTCCCATGCACTCGCCCATTACCGCCGAGTACAAGGCTGAACAAGCCGCAAGTACCATTTTTCAAGTCTTTGGTATGACAGACAGGAAATCGAACCCAGTCTAGCATCTTTGACAGCGCTTGCTTTGCCAACTGCACCATTTAGCCGGTTTAGACTGGATATTGTAATGCAAAATAAATTCCTTGTGCAGTTTATTAATTATTTTGTTCTTGAGAAAGTACAATGACGTCTGTTGGTGCAAAAGGGGTTTTTAAAGTTTGGTATTGGTGATCGCTAAGAAATGTTAAGACTGTTGCTTGAAATTTTTTATCAAAACGTCATGGTACGCCACTGGCAGTAGCTGTCTTATGTATATTGCAGAGTATTTAAAACGCTGTCAACAAAGCAACGGGAAATTTTTTCACTTTTTGAAAAAGGACTTCTTTTCAGGGAGTTGTTACTGTCCACTGCTAGGCCGCACTGGATCTCGGGGCAGGTGTTGAGCAGCCAATCGAGTGTTTCATTGTACACAACCGTCAGGCCATCCAGTCCATGGGGAGGTCGATGGATTGTACATTGGAGGACAACAGGGTCCTCGGTTTGTTCTTCTGCGCCACACTCACAGGCCGCAGAGGAGGCCATACCCCATTTGTTTAGGCAGGAACGGAAACGTCCGACACCGGTGCGGAGGCGGTTAAGCTGTTCTTTGAAGGGTCATTTCAGGAGGGGTTGCCGGTGTCGGGAAAGAAAGTGCGGAGTTTTTTTGGGTTGTCCAGCCACTCCGCATTTCATTGGCGATCCGCCCAATGCGCCGCGCGTATGTTATTTGTTGTGCGGCGGGTACAAATGGAGCGTCTCGATTTGAGACGCTGTGTGTTTGCACTCGGTGGACAGGTGACTGCTGAGTGGAGTAGGTGTTCAGGCTCCGTGGCATGGCGTGCAAGAGAGAGTGCAGCTCCTTTGCGACGAAGCTCAGCAGGCTGGATGCCTGCGAGGATAGGAAGGTTGTCCGCTGGTGTAGGACGCAGGCATCCATTCACAATTCGCAAGGCGTCGTTGATGGCAAGGTCATTGAGGCGGGTGTGAGCATTTGCGGCACCAGACAGGAACACGCTAATTTCAGCTTTCAGAAAAGAACAACTCTCAAGGTAGACATGAAGGAAGTACCTGTACTTCAAAGTTACAACAGTCTGCAAAACGTGTATGTGCAGATGTGCTGATAGTAGCAGGTTCAACTAAAACCCGAAAAGAAGGATTTGTCAAGCAATATGAAAAACATACTTGGAACTTGACTTAATGTTGCTCCATATAGTGAATAGGCTGTTTATTAGAGAGGGGCCTATAAGTTTGAAAATAAGAAATATTAATAATATCTTCCGTCTCTCTTTGTTAAATTTAATGTTAAATGAAAGAATGTTGTAAAGGAATTAAATTGCTTTAATTAGTGTGGTCAGATATTTGGTCAAATTTGATAATTTTTGGAGATCATTCGGTAGTTACTTCTAATGAAAACCATGAATTAAAAAATTGAGAGCAGAATTTTTCCAAGGCTTAAGCCATAGCCTTAGTAGCCTGATGTTTAATTGTGCATTACACGTAGCAATACAGAAAGGCACACAAAAACCTTCCATAACCTGTTCATATGTGGCATTAGTCTTGCGGTGACTGATCAGCAATTATTGCAATATTGTCAAACCAAAATTCATAGTGAAGCACATTGTTTCCATTTTAATGTTAATACTCTGAATGCTCTATATATGCACAAGAGCAATGGAAAAATTCGGAGATGCTCCTGGATCAACAGAAACCTAACAAACGCGAAAACGTTCGGATTACAATATACACAAGCACATGTGAATGCTCAGTGGATGTTTGCTTGTTTAAAACTGTTAGCTGGCAATCGTAGTGAAAAGGGCTGAGTTATTTTTGTTCTCCAGTCGAATTCGGCGTTTGCATGTTGTAAGCTTCTAAAAACAAAACAGTTTGAAAAACTCTATTTCATGCTTTGCCAAAGATTCGTGATGGCTGAAAACATTGATGAAGCAGCTTAGTGAAAAAGGGGAGTTGTTTGACCAGATGACCACGACGGTCTTTCGCCAATCCTATATGACACAGTGCCCGTCTTTATTTACACCGATCAGCTATTATGCCATTGTGTTTTCATTTGCTCTAATTTTCGCTAATGGTTGGTTTACTGCATGCGATGGCTTTTATGGTGCTTCTGCTTATTGGCTGAGTCATATGAAACAATAAACCATTATTTATGTTATTGGTAAGTATTGCTACAACAGAGTCAGGAGATGTCATAACTGTCAGTGCAAAGCTCTTAAAGCATTTGTATATCATTCCAAAGACAAACATTGTATTTTCCTTGTGGGAAAATGCAATGGCAGGTGATTTATTTATTGCGATGCTTTCTCTGTCTTTCAAAACAATCGTTTTTTCCGTATGGTTTGTACAACGTTTGTTAATACGTAATAAACAATTACAATACGACTTAAGCCAGTGTCAAAGACAGTTTCACTTTATTGCAATTAGGAAGTATAAAGTTTCCTTTGTTCCAAGCATAGGCCTACAGTTATACCCGATTATGTACCAGGAATCACCAGCAACTAGTCTTCTTATTGCAAGTTTTGTTTACGTTGAAATAGATTGGCAGTCTACTGTAAACCGATGCAGCTGACTTTTCTGATCCACACTAGTTTCATTTTAAGCTTTGTTAGACTTTGCAGGTTACTGTGATTATTTCAGGACGCAAGCTGTAGAATTATGCTGGTAAATGTACGCGATATTACAACTGACATGTTTACGTAGGAAGAAGTAATAAAGAGTTATCGTCACATTTTCAAAATCACAAAAACCTGGGGGTTGAGTGATATTCCTAACACTAGATGTACGGAAGTGGCGTTTTTTACCCAAATCAACTTTTTATTCAAATTTAGCAACAGTTTCACATCCGGTGAGATTTATTGACCTTTCCTAATATTCATATTTTTCTAAAAAATATAATTGGTGCGATTTTGTTTCTCAGTTTGTGCGATTTTGTTTTTCATGTAGTGGTCGCTTACACCAGAGGTTGTCAACCTTTTTACACCAGGGGACCGGTAAAAAAACAAAAACGTTTTACGGACCGGTAACATAAAATTGCAGTGAATGCAACAGATTATCACAATCATTTTGTTAACCCAAGCTATTGTATACGGTTTCATTTCGAGGATCCTCATATTCAGGAAAATATTATAGTCAAAATCGTAAGTTAACTCCTGCAAATTTTGACTTATAACCTTGAAGATTGCTCTGCTTCGAAACAGGAACGTGGTCAGAACAGTCGCCAGAAAATTTTCAATAGGGGATCTGTGCAGTTATGCAGGGGTGCTTGATATTCTAAAAACTGACAAAACTCCACTGATTTATAGCGCTTCACGTTTCAATTTGGAGAGCTTGGAGCTTTGTTTGGGGGGCTAAGCCAACAAAGCCTCCCCGTGGCAACGGGACTGGGAGTGGTGCAGAGGTCTGGTGAAGCCTGGGGCAACGGCTTGATTGTATGCCTCACTACGAAAGTCTAGCATTGAGGAATGTGAGAATAAAGGCAATATGTAAAAACTACAGTGGTGTTGACGATTCTGGTCTCTGGAACATGATAACGCGACGTTCTCTCGTTGAAGTTGCACAAGAGATTGCATGGAGTAGCTCTCATTTAACTGCATAGTTAAAAACTTATACAAAATGAACTTTCACACCTGAAGTACATAGTGAAATAGAAAAAAAGTTGTTAAGTGGGCAAAAATGAGACGAACATCTCTTTCCAACGATGCTATTCAGAGGCGCATTTCAGACATATTGGAAGATGTGAAAGACCAGGTGATAAACGAAAGCATGTCCAATGATTTTTTTTCAAGGAATGACTCAACAGATGTTACTTCATGTACTCGGCGCATGTTTTCGTGAGATATATTCATTCAAGAGACATTACGAGGAGTTCCTGTTCTGTAAGGAACTGCAAACCACAACAATTGCAGGTGTTCTGGAGAAGATAAAAACGTCTTAGATTCTGCAGTGTTGCACTGGAGATATGTATTTGAGGTTTGTTCTGATGGAGCTCCTCTATTGATGAGGATCATATTACTGTATTGTAGCATTTGCACACAGCACGCCTAGTTACTCAGGCTTTATTTTGCTAGTAACGAAGTCGATCCCTAACACAAAACATGCGAGGTTAAATATGCAAGTACCTTCCCATAAGGAAGCCGTAACAGAATGCACAACGAGCAACTGCTCAAGAAATAGCATGAAAGATTTTCACCAATGAAAAAGTCAGCTCTAAGCAAGTAGATGCACATCAGCTGATTGCACCACACATATCATGTTCAGGATTAAAAAAAGCTTCAAGAAACTTCAAGAACTGGCTCCTTAAAAAGGCAGACACTGAGGCATTCACAGGTTTGTGCTTGCAAGCAGAATTTTACCAATTTCTCTGAAAGATATTTATGAATTTCACGATAAAAATTGTCACTTACATCAAATTCGGATGCCTTGGTACAAGGTGTGAAGGAGTTGCTGAAAAGTTTCTTTTACGTATAGAGAGAGGTCTTTGCCGTGAGACCTGCTACGTCTGCGCTTTGAATTTTCTACTTTCCATTTTTCACTTGTTATCAAGCGTGGGGTTTGCTCTAGTGTGAGGATATTCCATTAATTCATACGACCGTGCTTCAAATATAGAGCGTAGGTGGGCTTCACGCCCAGATATGGATGACGACGCGATCGAGACGTCGGAATACTATAAGGACCCTCAATCTTTCCAAGCGCAAAGAAAGAGAAAATCGAAACACGATTCAGCTGATGCTTCTGGTGAAGGTTTGAGCAAGCAGAACTACGCGGTGAAATTGCTACCGGTTGATTTAGAAAGCAGCTCGGATGGCCTTATAATGAAAATCACGGCCAATGAAAAAGATACCAACGACATATTGCAAACGTTTCGATAACTCCTGTTATCATCATCAGTGCATTGCAAATTGAACTGCAGTGATCATGCTGCAAATTCTTATTAGTCGCTCAGGAGAAAAGCGCTGTGAAAAAATGAAAGTCTACGCAAACCATTAGTGGCAGGACTTTGGTGGAAATCATAGACGCACACGATTTAGTTGTTCCAAGAACTATTAAGCCTAGCCATTTTTCCCTCACTAGACGTAAAGCATGGAGTGTGTTAGACTTATTGCTTGTCTCTAGCTCATGTGCTTCCCTCTGCATACTCACGGTTGCTTGCTAATTCTTGGGGAGCAACAGCTCTGTTGTTTCAACGGCTGTCAATGCGCACACCACGCCTGAAGACCATGTTGTCCCAGTATGGAACTTCTCCAAAGGCCACTGGCAGAAATTCAGTGTCGCCTGTGATCAAACCTTAAGTTCATTTTGGATTATGCATTGAAGAAAGTACTTGTGATATTGCTGGAACTTTTCGGCGCCTCCCGCAGTCATTCGGCGCCCCCATAGTGATTCGGCGCCCGGGGAATTGTGCCCCCCTTGCCCCCTTCTTTACGCCCCTGGTGCCATGGTGGAATAAGCAGTGCGACATTGCCCTCAAAAAACAAACATGCTTTTAACAGAATGAAATGAACCAGGCTTTTACATGATATTATCATTTTCAAGCGGTGCAAAGCAAAGGCTTGGAGGCCGAGATTCTTGAGACAAACACGTCCTTCTTGCGAAAATGCTGCACATCACTAACGTCCAACACTAATCCCTCTAAAATTTGGAAGGTAATCAAAAGCTTCCCTCGCAACCGCTTTCTTTATTCAATTCCAACGTTACTTTCACAAGGTATATCGGTCAAAAACAATCAACATAAATCCAACATTCTCACAAACCAATTTGCTCCATCCAGTAGTTCTTAAATTAATCCTCCGCGTTTTGCGAACTGGTTCCTACCACTCGAAACGCGACATTTGCAACATGCACAGCCACATGCGACGCCAATTGATCCACTACTTAATCAAGCCTTTTTTCTTCAAAAACTTCTGTCCACTGTCCAAGTTACGAAGAACACTACGCCCAGATAACATCTGCTACGAAATGTTTAAACATATGTCCAAAAAATTGTTACAGTTGTTGAACAAAATATGGTTCACCGGCAAAATTCCTCATCCTAGCTGCATGCTATTGTTCCAGTTCACAAACCAAACAAACCTACGCATGTACCGTACTCCTGCTGGCCAATATCTCTGACGAGGAACGTTTGCAAATTCTTCGAAAAAATCGGCTCAACTGGAAGAGTACCACACTATCCTTACTATCTCGCAGTACGGCTTCCCACAGCGCCGCAAAACAACAGATCATATTTTCCATCTCCATGACGCAATCCAAAATCCGTGGCTAACAAACACAATGTTTTTACTGTTTTTATTGACATAGAAAAGGCCAATGATATGGTCAACGAAGAAGTACCCCTTTCCAAACCGCTTGTAAATAGCCATATAGCTATTTCTATATTCAGGACCAATTTTTTGGTCTTCGGAATGGTTAAGCAGCACGTGATATTTTTCAGGAAATGCCACTTTTTCGGTTCTGGTGTGCTGTGCGTGAATCTTACACACAACTGTCTGAACAGGCTTTTCAAGTATTGCTGCTAATTGCCACAACACACCTCTGCAAGAGTGGTTTTCCGCTCTACTTTACATCAAAATGAAGGCACGAAATCGACGGAAAGCGGAGGATGATATGAAATCAGCAGTGTCAAATACTCAACCACGAATTTCCAAGTTGTCCATATGGTTGGAAATTCAACCGTCTCACTGAAAATGGTTGAAATTCAATTGCACTTTGAAATTAAGTATTACGAAATGCGTTTTTATGGAAACTCATTGCATCTTTGTGGTAATCATTTTGTGGTAGTTCGTTGTATTTTATATAAAATCATTTCCATTTTCATGGTAATTGGTTGCATTTTTTTGTAAACGCACTTTGTGATAATCATCATGGTTGCAATATTGTATGTATTGAAAAAAAAGAGAAGGGATTCGCACGTTGTAAAATTGCAATTCAATCCTGTGAATCAGTTCATCATGGTGAGCAAGAAGGTTGACATGGAAAATTCGAACAAAAATGGAAAGGTGAGAAAAGATTTTGTGTGATAACAGCAAAAATATCTATCGAACGCAGGATATTATTTTATAAAACTATTTTGTTTGTTTAAATCATATGTCATATTTTAATATTACATCTGAAGAAAGGGTGGGTGGTTCTGGTCAACTCAAACTGAGGTGAATGAGGTCTATCGCAAGCGCAGTGGTGAATCAAAATTATTTTACTGATAATTAATCGCATTGTGAGTTTCAGTGAACTGCTTCAAAACAGACAGAAAAAACAAGAAGCGACTACCGAAAACTTTAAGTATTTGACGTTTTGCCGGTAACAAAACAACTGCCGTGTCTTGAAGTTGACCTTTAAAGTAGCTTTCACCTCATTGTTTAAATATGGTTGCACAACATGATCCAGGCTGATGTTGATGGTGAGCTTACGTGAAATCCAGTCAGTAGAGGAAAAAATCTTGTTGCGTTATTGATTCGTCACGATAAACGCTTCATACGTTTCAAAAAAGATGAGGCAGGATAAAATAACAAAGGATTTTCTTAATGTTTTACTTAACTTGTGCCGTAGTCACTTCCATGGGAAAGCAAACCTCCAATTGAAGACACACGTGCGTTTTCATTCATTTGTGCATCGATTTCGTGTTTTAAAATTTTAAGCCTCACTAAAGAGTTTTTAGTTGTTTTTGATTGTTTTGGAGTTTGTCTGTGACTCTGTGTATCCCTTTCCAAACTTCTTTGTAGATTCCTTGAAAATTTTATTTCCTGCCTTTTCTGAACAACGTAGGACATGAAAGTCATGATGAGAGTGAACTACCATACTTCACTCTCAAATCCTCAACTGTATAAATTTCATATCTTTCAATATGCAATTATTTGTTTGGAACAGAAAAATTGCAACTTTCGATGGTGTCTTCTTGGTTGGAGCATTGGCCTAATCGTTGGATTAGCGTTTTTCTTTGGATTGTATTTCGGATTGCCACCTCGCAAAGTTGTGATTGAAAACGCAGAAGCAACTTCACAACCGTCATCTACAACAACCAGTAGTCCATCTTACTCCGGAGAATTTTTGAATGCAGCAGTGGCAGCGGATGCAGCAGAATGCTCGACTATTGGCAAAGATGTTCTGCTTCAAAATGGATCAGCAGTTGATGCTGCAATTGCGTCCATGCTTTGTGCTGGACTTCACAGTGCTCATAGGTAATGTAACCAAAGTTGAACACATCGCAAATCTGTTACAGTCAATCTACAGATAACTGAAAAAAAATTCAGAATATAAGAGAGTGAGCTCTCTGATGCGGCCCCTACGAATATGTTTCCAAATGAATTTCATATTTGTTTTATCAATTCTGTGTCAGGCACAACATTCATTTGATCATTTCGTACGTGATACTTCGTAACTTTTATTACAAAACAACGCGGCCTGTTAGGTTGTTCTTTTCAACTCCAATCATTTTTTATATTAAAAAGATTGCCTTTATTGGTAAATTGACAATACTGACTTGAATATTTCAAATGCAAAGTTTGTAATGAACCGGCTCTTTTTCATTTGTATCTAATTAATGAGTCTCTTACTAAATGTTCATATCTACTTTAAAAACACACAATCAAACATTCAACCGAAATGTTCACATTTCTTTGAAAACTACATTCTGTTTGTCGGACAGAATCAAATGCTCTAATTATGACGTGAACTAATTCTTCTGAATGCATTCTGCTAACTTACATTAGCTTCCTAGTGCATCCTGTCCCCGGTCTTTGTTTTTTCAACTCGTACTCTGCAACCTCAATTTACTGAATCGTTGCCGAATCACAAGGCTGCATTAATGTAAATGGTGGTATCTCAGCATTCACCAACTCCATCGCTATTGGCCCGAATGCCACAAGCGTCTACGAGCGTTGTCTTTATTTGCACTCTTCTCGTTAAAATTGCCATAAACTAGCTTCTCTTGGCATCTCTCCTTTTAGTGTTGCTACTCGCTTTGGAGTGCCGCGAACAGTCTGCGGACGCTAACATCCGTTTGCGTTGCGCTACGAACAAGGCTGGACACTGGACAGGCCACATCGTGTAGTTTTTCAAGTATCTGGTGGGACCCAGAGGAAATCAAAGCCGCTCTTCGGTGTGATAGACCTAAATCCACTGTAGCAATTATCCGGTAATCAGGCGTAATCTATGTGATTTTTTTTAAACCTTTCAGTCGGAAAAACCGCCACAATGGTAAAGCATCAAAAAGCTGGAGGAAAGGTTTTTGGCTTGATGCCCTGGTACTTAACTTGTTTTGGTGTTGGGGAAGATACTACGAATACGAACAACGAAAAACAAGTTATAAACATAGGTTGCTAATCGTTACGTGTCATCTAATCAACTATTGTATGTCAAGTTAAAGCAAAGCCTATTTCGGTTGAGAATCTGAACATTTGAAAGGAAATTTCAGGTGATCTATGGAAGCAAGATAAGCACTTACCGAGAATGCCACATCATTTAATTTTGTTTCATATACGTCGATGATATTGGAGGAGCCACCAGAAACCTTTACCACCAACATAAGCAATACAGTTCTGGTACCTGGTGTTGCGACAGCTCAGTGGTATAGCGCGTTCTTTGCAATGAAAATGTAGTGAATTAGGTCCAGTGTCACTGATATTTTCACCGCGTTACGCAATTTGTAAAAATGTATTGGAAATATTAGTTTCAGTCGTGTCAGCCGTCAAAAGACGTGTTTTTCACACTTCGGCTAGTTGCTGATTTCCGAAAAACACGAAATACCAGCTTCCAAGGAGGAGCACTTGAAGCACCTTAAGTTGTCACTAACGCAATTATATGATGTGTACCATAATATTAATGTGCTACAGCATTGCAAAAAGTTGCTGCAGTTATTCACGCGAAATGTGCCTGGGCATATTCGATTCCACTAGACTTTGCCTGGTTCTTCGGAAAATAAGGGTAATCAGTCTCAGTTGTCGATATAAGTATATGCAAAACTTGAGTGATCTGGAAGTGTACAGTATATCCTGCAATGATTGCTGCATTATCAAGGCATTTTTGACAAATGCTGCTGTCCAAAATAACTTATCAAATAAACAACTCCTATTAAAAGCTCACAAGAGCAAAATTTGAAAAACATAAGCAATCTTTAACAGATGTTGGGTTCAACAGTGTTTGACTTCACGGCTTGTGTAATGCAACCAAGACAGGTTTCGAAACTATACAAAAGTGTTGAAACTGTAGTTTTTATTCAGTTGTGGTATTGGTGGTGGGTTCTTCATGATTTTCTATGAGGCAGCAACTGGTCAAGCTACCTTCATCAACGCGCGGGAAACAGCAGCTGCCGCAGCAAGCAAAGATATGTATGAAGGAAACTCAAAGTTGTCGAGATTGGGTAAGGAAAGTTTTTTCAACATAATTGCTATGACATTATTTTAACCCATTGTATAACCTAGATTTTCTTGATTTCTACCTTTTTCTGTAAAAATCGCTTCAGTTTCCTAGGACCATTGATGGTGCCTTAAAATCTGACAACTGTAATATTAACCCTCGAAATATGAGATGTGAAATTTAAAATCCGACGATGTAATGTGAAATAACTTCTTGATATGTGATATGGCTTTTTCCTATCCCTCATGATGTTGACATCTTATTTGGCATTCTTTTCTCATAGCTTGTTTCGATTGGTTAATTTAATTCTTGTGGGTTTTAACCAATCTTTTACTTTCTTACGCTTCCCAGAGTTGAAAATCCGTTCTTAGTACGAGAAATATATACTTTATAAATATTATATAGTGCCTGATTCTTTCCAATCAAAGAATGTCTGTTGATTGATACCACTAATGGCAGAAGATAAACTTGAATTGGAATGCTTGCAAAACTCATCACTCGTTATTGCCTCAAAAATAATAATACGGATCAAAGTAATATTTTCCTTTACGTCGAGCAGTCTTTGCACCAGGGCCGTAACCATATAATACTTTAGGGTTGGGGGCAAAATGATCCTAATTTGTTGTTTCAATATTTTCGGTGATGGGGAAAAATAGTTATAACTTGTTGTTGTACCTACCAACTAAACATGTTTTTGAAAATTTTGGCGGGGGCGATTGCCCGGTTGCCCAACCTTCAATGCGGGCATGCTTTGCACATATACCCAATGGTGCGATCGATGGAGAAGGCTGGGGAACATTATCCAGTATCACGTTGAAAAAAAATGATTTTCCGATATCTTTAGGGTTTGACACCTACATAATGGAGTAATGTCGTCATTGTTGTGAAATTTTCAGTGCAAAATTTCTTAACTATTATTTAAGAGCAAGAACGCCTTATTGTATGTACTATTTCTTTCCCCAGGCCTGTTTTGGTTCAGCCGCGCTACATGTAACTTTTAGCTAAATTTCTTCTCCAAGGTTCTTTAGCCGTGGCCGTTCCTGGAGAAATAGCTGGCTATTGGGAGGCACATCAACGGCACGGTAAACTGAAGTGGGCAGATCTCTTCAAACCATCGATAAGACTAGCTGAAGAGGGTATCGTAGTCAGTCAGGCTTTAGCAAATGCCATTGCTAGGCAAGGAAGCCTTATCTTAAACAAGACCTTCGACTTATGGTATGTTGAAAATGGGTTTGCAATTTTACTCAAGCCAGTGTGCACAAATAAAAGCACAATCTTACTTCTCCCAGGCCAGTGTATACAAACGAAGATGGTTCGTTGAAAAAAAAGGGCGATATAGTGCGGATGCCCAATCTTGCTCAAACTTTACGCAAAATTGCAAGAGATGGTGCTGATGCATTTTACAAGGGAGGACTTGCGGCAGATATTGTAGCAGATCTCGATGAAGGCTATGGAGATTCAATTATTACGAAGACAGACCTCCAGAATTACAAGTAAACGGACTGCTTAGCATTTATGTATATAAAACCTAGAAATACTCGAACGCCGTCAAATCCAATACCATTACGGTTCCACCAACTCTGTTTCAGGCGAATCATTTACGCGTTTTATTAAACTTTTTAAAAAAACGCAACCCTCCTGAAATATGTTCAACCAGCAAATGATCAAAGCACCAAGCCAAGTTTTTTTCATGTCAAATGGCCACGGATAGCATTGGTTTCGTTATCCTGAATGTTACAAACGTTCATTTTTAATACCGCTTTTCTAGAAAGAAATCACTAACATTCTCACAGTCGAAATCTTGGGTGAAAAGTGCTGTAAAAAAGAAATGGATCTCAATTGTTTATTCTCAGAGTGACGTAATTGTCTATTATAAGCTGATTGCACGGCACCCATTAATGAGCGGATTCTTTATATTCTAGAGTGGAAGTAAAGCAACCGATCAGTGTAACTATAGACGATCTTACGATTCTAACATCTGGATCTCCAAGTGGGGGACCTGTGATGAGTTTAATTTTGAATATACTTGATGGTAAGTTTACGCGCGCATGGCAAACGCACAAGAAAGCTTGGCTCTGAGAAATTAACCCATCAGTTACCACTGCTTCATTTTTGAGACATGATAGTATAAAAGTATAAAAGTGCCTAGAATGAACGAGAATAAGCACACGGCACTGAATAAACGTAAAAATAAACATTACATTTATCATAAGCTAAAAAATATTTTTCATGCAGCGTAACATTACAATCGTGAAATTTTGTAATAGGTGTTTGTCACAAATCTTACATCGTTCTTGCTTTTATGTTTGCACAGGGTGATGTAATCCAGGCTTTGTGCTGATAATTCTTTTCCCACTGGGACGAGAAAAACACTCAAGGAGGTTTTTAGCAGTCCAAGTACAACTGACTGTGTAGAAACAAGTAGATCCTATTTCTGCTGCATTCATCCGTAGCATGCCATCTCCAAGCAGCAATTTTTATGAATGCTGAAAAACAGGACCAGCCAGTACAGCACTTTACTTGTTGGTCTATGTTAACTAGCAAATCTTCGGATTAAATTGACACCTCCCATTCTCTGGTTATAATATTAAAAACGAAAATATTGATTTTCATCCTTTTTTTCATTTTTTTTATAACGTTTTACCATTTCCGTTGGTTCTAAGTTGTCTTGGGTGGAATCGATGCAGTAAACCTTGTTGTCTTTTCACTGGATAACTGGTTCATAGCCATCGAGCAATAATAAGAAATTGCGGTGTTGCCACGTCTAAACAGTTCTTCAACTGGGAGCGGCAGAAGAGACCAAATAAGAAACGTCAATGAGCGTTATCGTGCTGCTGTGAACCTTCTTGGACCAATGTTTCATTATGGGAACATGTTATGACTAAGCACCCGCAAAATTTTTTAATCGTTTTTTTTTATGTTAGGGCATATATAAAAGGATGCCAAAAACACACACGAATATAATTTGTATTTTTGGAATTGGTCATGGAGTTATAGACTTCAGTGTGTTCTAAACAAAATAATTTTTGTGGAAAGACTAACAAGCATACATTTTTGAAATTTCGTTTGTTTGTGTAGTTTACTACGGCTTCAAATTACTATAATTTCAGTGTAGTAGATAATGCTGAATGGCGGTGATTGCAGCAACCAGTGCAGCATAATAGCACAGTATTGAAAGCTGAAGTTTAACTACTACTACACAAAAGATTGGAACACAAAAAATAGTTAAGTTTCCAAATACTCTCCTTCATATTTTCGTCATACATTTCAGGATACAATTTTCAACCAAACTCTTTATCAAAAGAAAACAAAGTGCTTACCTACCATCGCATCGTCGAAGCTTGTAAATTCGCCTTTGGAAAACGTTCTGCTTTGGGAGACGACAGAAATAACAAAAAAATTACTGAGGTCTGGAGACTTGGTTCTGTTGAAAGAAAATCATTAAAGGACAAAGGTGTAGGAGGACAAATATTTGGGGGTGCGAGGAAATTTTGCCTGAATTTCCCCAAACTTTCCCGAAAAGTTTTTGTGCGACTTTTACCTACAAAGAAAAGTTTTTATGTATTTTCCTGTAAACGTTGGGCGCCATTTTTCGAAATCTAAAAACGTTGGGCGCCATTTTAACCCAGATTTTAAGGGACTTTGCCCCAATTTTCCACAAATCAAAACGTTTGAGGGTACATTTGCACCCCCGACTCCTACACCACTGTCTAAGAACACTGTTGCTGCATTACATTTGAACAATAAGTGCCTGTATTGTGCAAGACGTTCTGAAACTGTATGAATGCAAAAAATTGATTTTACTTTGTGTCATATCAGAAAATACCATGAATCAACCCAAAAAACATGTGAAAATTAATAACAGGTAAAAACACTTACACACTAATACGCAAATGTCAGTCGCTACATGAGGAAGATTTCAGTTAATGTGGATTCACATGAAAGACAGTAATTTTGCATGTACACACCGGAAAAATATGTGAAAGGTAAAAATCTTTTGCATGTGTTTTTCTGCAAATGCAAGAAAAAAAGCATTTTTTCATGACATGTTTCCTTTAAGATATATTTCCAAAATACAATCTTTGATATTACAGTACCGCATTGGATTTTTAGAAAATGGTGAACACCGATGTTAATGCAGCGCTACAGTTTCAAAAATCTGGCATTATTTATTAGTATTAGTCCTTACAGAGCATTCTGCAACAAAACTGTTTATTTCACATTGGGTATGTTTGATGAGTATATCCATTGACCACTTTAACACCACCTTATGTCAAATGTAATGTTCTGTTTTTCATAAACATTTTTATACTGCTGGAGTTAAATCTAAGATCAGACTAGAGCTCAAAGTAAGAGCTGATGATCCTTATAAGCAAATAAAGTAATACCCAAAACTGTTGAACTACGCTGAAAAAATAATTGGAATTTCTGGTACCAAAATATGACTGAAGTTGCCACATTAGTTATTTCTATTTAAAACATATTTTTAGAATCATTTCATTGATGGCAATCTTATCAGGACGTTGCATTTACGAAAATCCACTCTTGTTTAAATTGTTACATCATGAACAGAATAAAACGTTGCATTCTTTGAGAATGGTGCAAGAAATATCAGTGTGCAAACACAAACTAACATGAAATTGGCTACGATGTTCACAAACGCCTGTTTTCAACGTTGTAAAATATCAATTAATGAAACGTAACAACTTGAACCACGAAACATACAGACGTCGCGCCATGAGGAGAAGGGGTAATTAAACAAACAAAATTGGAGGTTTCACTATTGTTGCCGATCGAACACCGCAGACGATACAGAGAGGAAAAAACATACGCCTTTGTTGTTAAAGCCAATTATTTTGTCTCTGGTTCAGGTAACTCTTTAAAACTTGAGTCTATGGGGCCAAAATGGCAAATAACGCTTTAGCAGCGCGGGAGCATTTTTCAACAACTCAACAATTATTTTCAAGGTCATCTGACAGGAAAAAGCAAACTTGTAGTATTTCGAAATATTTATCTTTGCAAACACAAACATATTTTCCGTGGGAAGCACGCTAGATGACTCCAACAAACATGGCAAAATTCCTTTTACAGTGCAACCGAGGTTAAACTATGAGCTACCCGCCACGACTCAGCTTGTCTTGTCAGCGAATTCCCTCATGGGACGAGGTTACGAAGCTTGCTTGTCCATCAAAGGAAGTGTCATTGGAGACCAGCTGTTGTATAACAGCACAGCTTTTGCTATCACACGTTAGGAACCAACTGCTATCTTGGCAGTAACCCCTCTTTATTAAAAAATACAAAACTTAGGCATATTTCGATAGGACTGCTCGACAGAAAGCTTGGAAAAAATCAGCTACTGAGAGAATCGAATTAATATGTGTGTTTTACGTCTTTTCAACATTTAGTTAGAAACAGCCATATTTGCCAACTGTTACCTCAGCACTTCAGTGTGTGAATAACACGTTTTTGTTCAAAGATAATGATTAGCTACGGAGCACCTATGTCTTCTGGAACGCTCAAGTGCAACATATAAATGAACATGCTTGTGCTGTCAAACCTAGGCTGGCCAAACAGCGTAGACAAGTTTTGTGAAGGTTATTTAAGTTCACATAGAATTATATACAGAATGAGAGTTGTCTAAACATACTAAATAAGCATGTTGTTGATTTCAACGAACTAAAATCATTGTCATCATCCTTCAGTGAATTGGACTATTAGACACCTGTTGTGGCCAATTATTAGAAATCCAATCAGCTGACAGTACCGTTGCAATGAATAAGCCAATTTTATTGCAGTCTCATTCTCTCTTTTACTTGTGCATTCAATTTCCTTTCTTGTCTTACTTGTTTCATATTTCAATATTTCCTGCCTCATTCAATGAACTCTGCTGACAGTGAAAACGAACGCCCGACATAATTGCAGTTAAATTGATTTTTTTGCCTTGATGTTTCCAACGTTTCTTGTAATGTAAAAACACTTTTTTACGCTGTGCTTTCTGATAATGATTTATGCTCCGGAAAAGATTTAATTTGGTAGATTTTGCTCCATAAAGAAACCTTCGATGCATAACACCAGGTCCACTTGGTTTTGTATGGATATTCAGGCCAAACGTTTTGTCTTTTCTTTCTTGTTTTGAGTTTACCACCAGAAAACGACAAGATGGCTAGTGTGCGTGATTTAAAAAATAATTCAGCCATGTTTTGCTTCTAAGTTGATATCAAACATGACTGCCGACTGGTTTGCCGACTCCATTCGACTTAAGATCAACGACACAACGACATATCCTCTGGATTACTACGAACCAGAATTCCATGTTCCCGATGATCATGGAACTGCTCACCTAAGTCTCTTCGCTCCGAACGGCGATGCCGTTGCAATAACAAGCACCCTCAATAGAAAGTATGCATTGTAGTTACTGACATTGGTGTTTTTTGTTTCTATACTATACACAGGATTTATTCTTTCAGTTCATAAATACTGTGCGTACTCATATGCCGTTGAACGTTTTCTCCACATGAAAGCAGTATTTGATTGACGTTTTTCAATTTTGGCTGAAACTTAATTCACACTTCCTAGGAAAAAACGCGCGCATAATTCTACCAAAATTTTCCCCGCAAGACAACACCCCTATCCTGTTCGAACATGCGCCATATTCTTCCGTCACTAAAATTATCGGAATCCACTGCAAAAATTTTGAAAAGTCAACTTCGAATTTCTTTTACGAGTATTTACTTCATTTGAATTTTTCCATCCTGCATTGCGAATGTGGTGCATTTTTATCAGCGTCAAGCTCGATAATATTCGAAAAAAATAACTACTTACAGTGAACAGTTAAAAGCATTGGGTTTTCTGTATGCTTTCGAGGAATTACCGGACTGCGCTGTGCTTTCATCTTTTTGGGATGACTCAAACTTGCACATTATTATATTCAAGTACGTACCTACTTTTCACAATGGGGGCAAGCATTATGAATCGATTTCACGTAAAATCGATTTCCTATTAAGAATGTGCCGATAGATTCCTTGCTTAAGCATCAGTTTACTAACAATGAATGTTTTTCTCTTTTGCCATTGCTAATTTTCTACAGTTGTGTCTGTCCTTTGTGTATCGCTGCTGTTACAGTTGATTAAGCGTAATGACTGACCCATGGTCAGCTGACTTTGGTGGCCTCCGGGTCTTTTCGTTGGCCATGTAAAATAAACAAGCATTGTCTGTCTGTGTCTTAACCCCATTGTGGAGAGTACGCACTTGAATGGTTACTGTAAAATCACGCAATGTTTTTCTTTTTCCTTATTTCAGTTTTGGCAGCAAGGTACGTGGAGCGAGAACTGGGATAATATTTAACAATGAAATGGACGACTTTTCTTCTCCAAACATTACAAACTCTTATGGTGTGTAATTTTGAAATGCTTGTCTTTCTTATGGAGTGTTGATGGCAATAAATATTTTTTTCTGTTTGTGGTAACTAGAAAATTAAACGTTGCATCAATGGCAATCTGAAGCTCTCGTTTTCAACTATTAAAAAGCACATGTTTACGAAAGATCAAGATGTTTATACAGCGTGTATCAAAATAAAATGAAACATTAATCTGATGACTTCTTTATTTTGCTGCAGGTGTTCCACCTTCACCGTCTAACTTCATCGAACCAGGCAACCGCCCCTTATCCAGTATGTCTCCTGTTATTGTTTTGGAGAGCAACGGAAACGGGAAAGAAGTTTTGTTGATTGATGGAGGAAGTGGAGGAACACGGATAATCACGGCAACAGCGCTAGTACGTTGGTTATCTTGTTCCTAATTTACAATAAGAGTTGTCAACTCAAAACTGGTTCATCAGGACTTTTAGTGCCTTGATTAGAAACAATATTTGTTTTTCTTCAACGACCTACATCTTCATCTAATATTATTAAATCTGCTTACTTGAATTGTCTGTTGGATTTTAGAAGTCTTCGCTTTTTTCCCACAGCTCAACGCTTCTGCATGACGATGGCGGAATGCAGTAGTTGCTGATTCTTAGTTGCGGCGCATGCACCTCTTTAGCTTTACCTGCGTGTACCAACTAACACCTATCCTGTGGTTTGAAACGTCTCAGGATTTCTGTATTCTTGTGTTCCTTTACCTAGTCACATTATTGTAGCAAGAAGGGGGCCTTGGAGCTCCGGGCCCCGGGCGGCACCTTCTCAGGGGCGGCAGTTTGTTGATTAAAATTAATTCTTGAAAGTAGTTTAAAGGATCGAACTCTTCTTTATCTTTTTTAAATTAATTTTTGAAAGTTTTAGAAGTTCTAACTCTTTTCAGTTTTTGTGTTTAGACAACATAGACTGTGGTAGGCTAGTCTAAAAATATAGGAAATGTGTCTGTGGACTGAGCGAATTGATTAAATATTTACTCAAAAGTCCGGGTCCAATCCAGTGTGCTAACGTACCCCGGTGTTTGTCTTGAAATTAGGGCTTTTTAAGTCCCTACACCTTCCTCTCCAGCCATAGCCATTTCTCCCGCCCCAGTCAAAAAAACTTTGAACAAAGGACAGACAAGGCATTCGACCGCAGGCTGGCAAACATCACTGCTCTGGTAGTTCGAGGTTTATATTCTCCCCCGCCTACTCAAAATGCCCTGCATTAAATCACGGTAAACAGTCATGGCTAGCTTAGTTCGTTTTCTCCTATCATTCGATCCTCAGCAACGCCCCAACGGCACTTTATTACATCACCTGACACCTTGACTATGGCGACAAACATTTCTTGGCACGTCTCATGCTATTTCTTAAATGTTGAGTGGGATATTTTTAATAAGTGCCACAATCTGTAGCCTGGTCATAAGGTGGGCTTATTAAAATTAAATTTTTGAAGTGAATAATTCTGCTATGGTAACGTTGTTCAGTTTCAGTACTACTGCTGTTTTTCTGTATGACATAATGATGTCGGAAAGTGACGTTCTTGAAACGAGATAGTGCAGTTGATATACATTTGCTTGGGCAATTCAGAGCTCAGGTTGTAGACCTGAACTGCAAATACAGTGAATCAGAACCAGCCGATAGGCAACGTGGGTTTCGCAGAAGTCTCCTTGCTTCAACGGTGCACAAAAATTTTAACTGCTGAAACACTAGTTTGAACTTACAATCATTAGTCAGGCAGTTGACAACTGTTGTAACTGAACATAACTTTCATTCTTTGCAAAAGACTGATTTGAAATCTCTAAGGTCAGCTGGTGATCACCTGTTTTATGAACATAGTTTCCAACATGTACACAGACAAAACTCAGGAACTACGACTGTGCTAAACTAAGTCATTAACACAATTATAAAGGAAACACTTCCAAAACAATTAACAAGATGAACATTCACACAAAGTACTGTCCCTTGCGATTTAACGAATGCGATATAGCTGCAAAGTAATTTAATGCTATTTTAGGCGTCAGTCATCAGGGCAAACTGCCAACATTGTTCAGGTCAGGATAGCTCCGAATTTGGAGCAAAGGTTGTCCTATGCAAGTGTTGGCTGGACTGCAACTCTCCTACCACTGTAGGTTATGCAACACTGTTTCATCTCATAGTCTGTGCTGTTGACCATTTTTTTCATATGTCTTGTGCTTTGATTCACATCGTTGGCCCTGCATTGTCACGGTTGTAACATGGATTTCTGCATTCCAGCACTGCATTACCACTCACAATTTTTACATATGTGCTAACACCATCATTAGGGTTGTAATGCTCGTTGCTCCCAGCCAGTGTCACACTATAGTACCGTATGGATGACGCTGTTGACGTTGGTCAGCAAACACGTTTCAATCAATTCCGTTCCGTTTGACCACAACAAGCGTCATTACAGAAATTTGAATAGCTCCTTGATCTTGATTGGCTCCTAGACAGATCGGAGCGTTGCTCCGGATTCAGCTCCTACTCCTGGTCATGGGCGTCCGCAGGGGGGCAAAACGGGCATTCCCCCCTGGAAATTGGGACTAAGAAGTAAAATTTCTAGAACTCGTAAAATCAACAGTGTAGTTCCGCTTAGTTGGGTTAATTCTTGCAATGATAGTTCGTTTGCCGATATGATATTCACACTGCACAAGATTCAGTTCACTGTTCTGGTGTAATGCAGTCATGAAATTGCAGTTCACTTCACCCGCTCCTTTGGCTGCAAATGCAGGTTGCGAATATCGGGAGCGATATTTCTTCTACTATTAGTCTTTGTTGCGTCACGATAACATGGCAACATATCTTTAAGGTTCGCTTCAAGTTACGGTGGTAGCCGTTTTGCTGCATGTAACTGTTGAATGCAGACACCTTGGCTAGTGATGCAGCGATACAACGAATGAGCAACTGCTAATGCAGCGGCAAGCCACGTATATACCAATGGTGGGCGAACTGTGACTCACAGATATATTTTGTGTGGATATTCTAGATAAATAGCAATGTCTCAACTTGACAGAGAGTTGTTGTCTCGAATTTAACGTTAGTTTAATTTATGAATGTGTTTACGCGAGCTCGTAAGGCAGGGTCGGATCCAGTCAGTTAACTTTGGTGGGGCGATTTCAGAAATATGTCCTAGTCAGGTCTTATACCTGCTTCGCTACTGTAAGAGAGACGAAGTATTCTTCACAACACTAATGTGATAAAACAATGGACGGGAAATTGTCCTTATATCGCAAATGTTGTTTTCCGGATTGTAAAAACATTGTAAATAAAGACACTTTCGCAGGTTTTAGGGGAACGATCGCCCCCCCCTGGATCCGCCCTACCGTAAAGTTAGTTACCATAGAGTCTACGCGATTTGATAACAAAGATAGTGAACCTAAAGCTCAAGTTCGGCTACTAAGTTCCCAAAAGAAAATCAAATTTTTTCAAAAACACATATAGTCAAAAGTACTCTGTCATTTTCCCAAAGTCAGAATGAGAACGAATTCTTTTCGCGAAGAGGAAATCGCAGGACCACAAAGTTGAAGAATACAAAAACAAACTGTAACACTACTGGAAGAGTTCCAATCCAGATTTGACCATTGCCAAGAGTTAAAACTATGATTTGCATTTCTTGTAAATCCATTCATCGTTAATGTAATCAGTGATGGCTATCCAGTTCGCCAACCGTTTGTCAGAAACTTGTCTGCGCAGTAGAAACGAAACTGACTGGCTCAAAAAAAACTCAGGCAATGCCAATCTTCAGTTAATTTCTGGCCACAGGTTCCAGAAAATACCCACAATTCAAACGACCAGTGTACAGATAGCACCGCATGTTGCTGTCACTTTTTTCTCTGTAATAAAATTCGTAAAATCAACCATCGTGCAACCCTAAAAACGAACACTTGGGATAATTAATTTGCACAGCTATAACAAGGTGTTGTCAAGATTTTCGGAGACTGCAAAATCAAACAAAAACTAAACAGTGACAATTGCTGTACATCATTTCAGGTAGAGCTTGCATTATTTACCGTGTTTGTATTGACACTACAAACTGGTTTTGCGGCTCGCTGGTGTTTTTGGTTTTCTGGAAATGACTCTGCCATTGAACAAGTTTACCAGCGTCTGTTTTAAGCAATGTGTAAATAAACATGAGTGAAGAAGAAGCATTGCTGCCAACAAAGCGCATTTTTTGCAATTAGTGCTCCCTCTAAAGTGCGCAACTGCGCTGTACCACCAGATCATTTGCGCAGTGAAATCTCATCCCGCGCACTTGCAGCATTCCAAAACATAGGAAAAACAACGGAGGCTATTTCAATTATGTATTTTGTTCGTTTTTTGATAAAATTACATACTTATTCTAATAATTCATGAATTTTGTAATTCATGAAATTTTGTAATTCAATTTTAAATTTTTTTTTTCAAAATGAATTTTGTAATTCAATTTTGTAATTCACTCTGCTAACTCCGTCTTAAAATATCCATGTTTACTAAAACAAACTTTTACTTAGTGTAAAATTTTCTTAGAAGGAAAACACTGTATGCAACTGTTGCCGTAACAGCGGGCATTTTCTTTGTGGTGTAAAAAGGGCGAAGCGTTTTGTGTACGTCCATTTGCGTTGCATCGTCAACAACCTGAAAAGGATAAGCAAAATGTCGTTTTTGTCCCCCCTGGAAAAATTTCTGCGGACGCCCATGCTCCTGGTAGAACATATATCTTTGACTCCGGCTCCAGCTCCGGCGAAATTGCAAACACCGGCAGGAGTCCACTCCGGCACTCCTGCTCTATGATCACCTCTCGTGTAGCCTATGGTGTTGACAGCGCCTGTTACTGCCCGTGCAAGTCATTGTGTTCCTGCTCAGAAGTTTCTGTCTGTCGAGGAGTTACACCGCAACCGTTAAAGATGAGTGTTGGACTGGCAACAAAGGTGTGTACTGTCACCAGTCGTCTTCATAGTCCATATCAGAGTTTTTCAACCGGGATTCCGCGGAACCTCAGTGTTCCGCGAGTACCTGCCAGGGGTTCCGCCGAAACAGACTGAAATTTCCTGGGACGAAATTCGCAACCACAGTTCTATGCAAATGTAGCAATATAGACACTGGGCCATTGCATAGGGTTCCACAAGCAACGCAAACACTGCAGCAAAAAGTTTGAAAAACACTGGTCTGGGGGCCGATTCGCACACCTGCCCCCGTCATTTACGCCTCAAAGAGGAAATACATTGTAGCAGTTGGAGAAGTTTAAGTACCTCTGGGGGTATTCATGAATGGCGGAAGATGGGAAAAGGACTTTGATGCACGGATTGGCAAAGCAAACACAGTTCTGCGTGAGCTTTATTGCTCTGTGGTGACAAAATGGGGTCATTCAAACACCGCAAAGCTGTTAGCTATTTGATCGTTCTTTGTTCCAAAAATCACATGCGGTCATGAAACTTCAGAAATGACTGAAAGACTGCTAGCTCAAGTACAAGCCGAAGAGATGGGGATTTTTCCCAAGGGTTCACGGTTTGGCACTTCGAGACATAGGTGTAGGAGCAAGCAATTTTTGGAGGTGCGAAGAGTATTTTGCCCGACTTTCCCTAAACTTTCCCGAAAAAACTTTTTGCGACAAACTTCCTCCCTACAAATTTTCTCTAGCTTTTGGTACATTATGTTTTCCTCTACCACGTTACCATAGTCTCGAAAACAAAACGTTTGGTATTTGAAATTTGGTTATTAAATAACCCAACTGGAAAAAGTACGCAAGTGCGCTAGGCTGTGCAAGAACATTGTCGGAAGCCAGCTGGCTCAGTATTGATGAGCATCTACCCCATAATGTTGTAATGTTGTGAGGCTCAGGACATAGCCATAACATAAATAATATCACACAGGCCACACATCTGTCTTAAAAAAAAGGAGGCACCTTTAGGCCTACCTCAGCTAGGTCTGACGTTTTTCATTCACGTTTCAGCTGTTGCTGCTACAAAACGAAATGCCTTCCTTTGCAAAAGCTTTAAAATAAGTCAGCACTCATTAATTCTCACAAACTAAGTCACGAAGTTAAGAGAAACAGTTTGTTGATTTTATATAGTTGTCTTCAAAGACACAGTGAACTTTCATTATACAATCAATAACAAGGAAGTATAATTCCACTAATTTTGTAAAAATGTCGAAGCTTTTTTACCAAATATTTTGAGATTTTGTCCACATTTTTAGCAAAACGTTTGTGGGTGCCCTTGCACCCCCTGCTCCCGCACCACTGATGCGAAACAAAGTGCACAGCTGTGAACTTCGTAAAGCCCTAAATGTCGAACCACTTATCCGCTGAATAGAGAGATATCAGCTACGATGGTTCGGACATGTGTTAAGATTCTCCCGAGAATGATTGGCGAGGCTAGTTCTGCTGGCTAAAGCCATGGAAAAGCAACCTAGAGGTCGTCGAAGGACTAGGTGTCGTGATAGACCTCCAACCTTGCTTAGATCCTACTTGGTGTCTCCAGCAGAACTGCTTGAGATTGCTGGAAACTTTGAGGTGTTTCGAGTCCTCCTTGCTGCGGCCTCGACGATCCTCCCAAGAGGAAAAATAGGTGTGACAACTAAAGAATTAGTCAATGTGCTCGTTTACTAACCCTTATCAAATAGAACATGTGTTTCAACTAGGCATGTAAATAAATATAAAATGAAACACGATTTATTGATTTGCCCAGACGTTGATGAATTGCATTTGGTTCAAGCAAGATGTCGACGAAAGCGTTGAGAACAAGAGGCTTCACCACCAGTTGCTTCCAGATGAAATAACCTTTGAGCGAGGGTTCGATGATGTAAGCTCTCAAATAAACCTATAGTGCTTTATTTCCACAAATTAGAATATTTATCGCCGCACCGCAGGCGTCATGACAATACACTGAGAACTTATTAACTTTTACCTCTTTGGAAAAAATCTTTGTTTTGTTTATGTTATTTAATTTTAGTGTTTTATGTTGCAGGAAGTGATTGCTGGATTGGAAGAAAAAGGTCACAATTGCTCCAGAACTCCAATGGCTATCTCTCTTGTTCAAACCATTATCCGCAAAAATGGCAAAATTTACGCCGCTTGCGACTCTCGCAAGGGTGGATCTCCAGACGGTTATTAATCGTGCATTCACAGATACCTCGTTGAATCACCGAAAGGAGCCCTTGCTTTATGCCGCAAATGCTTGCAACGTTCTTTGTGTTGTTCTGAAACAATCATTGCGCTGTTTACAGTTCAGTAACAACATCTAATTAAAATATTGACAAAGTGGTGAATATTTTTAATTAGGAATACCCAGCAGATCGGTTGAAGAATACCTGAAAAGGTATAAGAATACCTGAAAAGGTGAAGAATACAATACCGTTGCGATAATTGAGGTCGATGCTTGCGAAGCGTACATAGGATTGCAATCTGACCATATGCCGCAACAGATTATATTAACGACTCGAAAGTGCCAACAAAATTTTAGGTTGTTGTTCCAGAATAATGCAAACATATGAAAGACGTGCTTGTGGTAAAAACTGTCTGTAAGTTGGAACCGTGTTCAAAGTGATTAAATACAACTCAATGGATTTATGTTACAAACAACACATAATTGCCTTACTTGTGCACTAAAAATGTCTTTTGTATAATGAGAACCCCCGTGCAAAGAAATTATAGTAATAAATGTTTGAAATTCAGTTTTTGAAACTGGTTAGAAAACAATGTGAACCTGCAACATTTAGTATTCTGTAATTTTTACATTGTTAGATTGCGCTGATATTTGTTTGGGCAAGAAAACAAGTGAGGTTTGCAATCATTGACCCAATCAGAAAAAAACAACCCATGGCATTATGAACACCTTGGCTACTGGGATACGATGGATTCGTACTTTGAAATCGGCCTAAAACCAGCAGTTTTCGATTGCCTTACCAACTACGTAGCTCCTCTGCCGATTGCGCTAGAGAGCTGTTCAAACCCTCAAAAGACTCGGCAAGTCTTCAAGTGTGCAATGAAAAAAATAATTCTTTAGTTTTGGGTTTCAGGTTTTTTGTGAGTGACATCACAAATGAGGTAGGTTTTGGCCATTTTGGCTCATGTCACCTGGGCTATGGCCCAACCGCTAGATGGAAGTATTTCACTGAGGGTTTCATTGGAAACTATGTTAGAACCCGAGTTTTGTGAGCCTTTGATCGACTTTTAGCGTTTCTGGTTCAAAAGTTATGATATAAAACAAACAAATTAATTATTTAATTATGGGATTAATCAATTATTTTTTTTATTTTAGATCATAACTTTTGAACAAGAAAACCCAGCAAATCATCCAAAGTATCACAAAACTTGTATTTTACCCTAGTTCCAAGAAAAACTTGAGCGAAATAGTACCATCAAGTGGTTTGGGCCCAGGACCAGATGAATTGGGCCAAAGAGGTCTAAACGTCCTGCACTTATGACGTCACTCGCAAAAAAAATTTCATTGCAAACTACAAGACTTGCCGACTCTTCTGAGCGTTTGAACAACTCTCTGGCGCTTAGGGCGCCGGAGCCCGCGCAGAGGCACGTGCGACTGCGAAACATGGCTGATCACGGTGCCGGAGTGGACTCCTGTCGGAATTTGGATTTTAGGCCGGAGTCAATATTTTAGGTTCGAGCAGGAGCCAGAGTCAACTTTAAGGTCTGTGCAGGAGCCAGTCAAAATTTTTAAGGGGCCTACTAAAATTTCTGTAATGATGCTTGTTGTCAAACAGAATGGAATTATTTAAGACGTGTTTTCTGACCAGTGCCGTCACATATTTCAAACGTGAGGCACTGGGTGGGAGTACCGAGCATTTCAACAATAATGATGGTTTTAGAATCTAGTACCAATGAAAATACAGTGTGCAAGTGACAATGCTGTTCACCAATTTAAGAATCCATACCGTTACCATGAGAATGTCGGGTTAATGATGTGGGCAAAAGCACAAGACACATGGCAAAAAACAATGGTCAACAAAGCAGTCTATAAAGAAGTATCAAGGTTCCAAAATAACCAATAGTGATACGATTTGAAATGTTAGAAGTAATCTACAACAGTACAGCAAAATATGCAATTGGACTTGTGCAGATTTCTAGTGTAGCCACCACTTGCATAGACCAACCTCTCAAATTTGGAGTCATCCTGAACAAAGTTGGATGTTTACCCTGATAGTTGAAGCTTTAAAGATAACCTACAGGGTTTTGCAGCTTTATTGCGTACGTTGAATTTGAAAGGGATTGTAAGTTATGCATAATGTTCATCTTGTTAATTGTTTGTAGGATTTGCTTGCACGTTCATGTTAGTGACTTAGTTCGACACAGTCATAATTCAGAGTTTTGTCTGAGCACACGGCAAAGTATGATTCAACATTTGTAAGCAGGTGATTAGCTCCTGACGTTGGAGATATAAAATAAGTCTTGTGCAAAAATTGAAAATTAATGCTCAATTCAAATATTTTTGAGATATCTAGTTAACTATTGAAGTTTAAACTACTTTAAGTCTAGTGTTTCAACAGTTGTAACTTCGTAATTTAAATTAAGTAGAACCTATAGTTATAAAGACGTATATTTGATAAGCAGTTTCTAGTTTGCCTCATGAGGCAAGTGTTCTGAAATTATTTTGTCAGTAGCTGTACACAATTGTTTGAAGTGATCACATGACAAGTACAAAACACATGACAAGTTTGGAATGCATGCCCTGCATAGCTAACTGTAACGTCTAATTTAACTGCAGGCAAGCTTTTAGTGGATTTTCTCTACGCTGCTAAGTATAGGCTAAACCACACCTCTAAACCTCAAGATGTTGTGTCTCTCTGTATTGTGCTCGATACGTGACCACTTCAACAATTTGTATTCAATCAAAGGCAAAATAGGCATGGGATATATTTTGCCTCATGTGGCAAAACAGACACTATCTTTTAGATATGAGTTACTTGGAAGTTTTCGGAGTGTTAACGGGAGTCGGAGTTGATATTGCAAAATTTTTCGAAGCAGGAGTCTTAAAGCCAGAACCAGAGGGGAGTCGGAGTCTGAAAAATGTGACTCCGTTCATCTCTGGTGCGAACAGGTTGTTTTCGCGCGAACTGCTTGAATTAAACCGGTACTGAAGGCGTGAACAACATCAAATATATATTTGAGACATGTTTTTATTTCTTGGCCACTGGCGTTTCAACAATTCCTGCTGATGTGTTTGAGCAGAATGATTCAATATTGAAAACGGAAATTTTATTGGAATGTTCTCTCCAGAGCAAGCTGTTGAACAAAAGTTATTTTACTCTTATAATCCAAAACCGGGAATTCTTGCACATAAAACTAGGCATTGCCAATTTTTGCATTCCGGCAATAATCCTGATCATGGCAACAAAATCGATGCAGCGTTCACGTAAGCTCTGCTACATCTTTTCTTTTTGTGCAAAAAAATAAATTAGGTGATGGAACGTTTGCGCATGAACCAGTTTGCTCAAAAAACTATTTCTGGAGGGAAGACGTTTTTCATGTCACAATGCTAAAAATTTCATGTTCATAGCCAATCATCTAACACAGTGGTCGGCAACCACCAGGCCGCGGCCCGGTGCCGGTCCGTGAGGAGTTCGTTACCGGGCCGTATCATTTTCCAAGTTAAATGCTTTGAAACATTTTTGTAATCTTAGATGCAATTACTTTCGGACGTTTTATGAAAA
>Ga0210059_1000333_pt1 | contig 56648 bp, 31 predicted proteins | sample Ectturendosymbi2_FD_188042 | JGI IMG/M metagenome (GOLD analysis project Ga0210059, IMG submission 188042) | Ecteinascidia turbinata endosymbiont from Florida, USA - Sample 2 (SPAdes) (version 2) | ecosystem: Host-associated > Tunicates > Ascidians > Unclassified | place: Key West, Florida... | reverse complement strand
ACAGCCAGTAAAGGGCGCTAAGAATCGCACAAATTTATGAACTGAGAACTGATGACTAACAGCTTGTTTGTCTTTTATATTATATTGCTATATGTAGATGCCTCTTCCTGTTTTTTCTGTTTTGGACCATTCATTACACACCAACAAAATTGGTTAGGATTCAGGTAAATGAGAGAGAACGATGCTTTTGATTATTTCCTGGTTTGGGAATGAAGTAGTTGTTCTATCATTTCATTCATTTTTACATCCGCTTGTCCTCTCAGGGAAGGTCGCTGGGGTAGTAGCCCAAGGTCTCGAAATACATCACGATCACCAGCAACATATAAATAGTTCTGCTGGCTCCACACCAAGGCGAAATCAAGCCAGGTTGAAAATTTAATCACACCTAACGTTGTCTTCTGTTTTTGAGTCTTGGGATGAAATGAAAAGTTTGATTCACAGAAAGTCGGTGAGAGCATCGCTCTTTCAATCTATCTGATTCTTTCATGTAACGCATTAACTCTGCAAAGACAGAAGTAAAACTATGATTATTTTGAAACTAAATTAAAATTAAGATATCAACGAAAAATAGGAAATTTTTAGGAGAAAAAAGTCAGGCCTAGTTTGGTTGATGTTTTATTTACCGGTTGATGTTTTATTTCAGTGAACATCATTTTATGGTCTATTCACGCAAGGTTCAAAATCAAAACCCTATTGTGATGCAAATGTTTTTTCTAAGCTTCTGTATAGCTACCTCCAATAACCGATGGATGTGTATACTATCAGCAATCATGTCAAACTTTCCTGTTTTATGCTGAAATATCCTGTGATGCCTGCTGCTACTGTAAGTTTTTTCAAGGCCAGAAAGTTTTAAAATTCATGTAAACAATTAACATTTAGTGCAGTCATCGCATACGGAAGTCATTAATATCTTACTTCGTTAAATTTCATGATTTCGGCCTACGCGTGACTGCAGTGCACGACACAGTGCAAATGAACGAATGTTCCATAGTAATGCAAGCAGCCATAATATATCTTCCTTGCAACAACTATGCTATTTAAGCGAGAAAGTAGCAAACCGCATCTTTGAGATTTGACTGAAATCGTCAACTTTAATTTAATATTTGCTTTTCTGGATTTATCTTCATTCACGTAAAGAACTTCTGTTCTCGATGGCAACTGATCTGTTGTTCTTTTATCCTAAAAAATACGAACTGCTCTCACGTAACCTAAAACGTTTTGCATTATAATTCTTCTTGAAGAAAAAGAGCTGAAAATCAGCAAAGAATGCGAAAACCCCCACTAACTATGAAATTCAAGCATTGAAGCCAATATTTATGGTGATTTTGCTACTTTCCTTGAAACCTTTGAGTCTGAAATTAATTTTTGTTAAACAACACTTTGTTTTTCGACAAATAACATTTGCATTTTACCGAAATGTCTCATCAGATAAAATCCACTTGCCATCTGTCTCTTCCACTCTGCACCTGGTACGGCGAGCAGCAGTATTTCGCAATTACCTGCGAAACTATCTAACGCGCAATAAAGTTGGAGGAATGCGAACGCGCCAATTCCTGGAATCGAAAAGTAGGCCTCGAGATTTTGGCGGCTTCTGTTGTTTTAATCCTTTAAAACAAACGTAGCTTTGACTTGAATGGATTTTTGCCTCCGGCAGTGAACGGGATTGGCTCACTGTGACGCTGCAAAGGGCAGCATTGTTGTCAGCAACTCGATAAGGTGCTTTTGCTTTATTGCAAGCACAGCTGGATGTTATGCTGTTGTTTTTGCGAACAACGCCGATCAATGCACAGTGAGCGACAGACGTGCTTGGCTGGTGACGTCGACAAACCATGAGGTGGTGTTCACGTTTTCATGTCACTTAGTTTTTAAAACGGAAAAATATTTTGAAACGTCACGGTAAGCGGCTAGTTGAGAAATAGTTTTGTAACTTTCTTTCCATGCTTCTACAGTAATGCCGTTATATTCTTTGTTGAAAAAAAACTTCTTCTCAAACGTTAAAACAGAATTCGTGCAAGCTTATTCATGCGTTTTATTGAACTTGTACAAACATCAAACGCGTTTATAATGATTGTGTGAAGTGTGATGCAAAACGTTTTAGCGAAAATTGTTTCCTTCAGATTGATTATATCTCAGACATACTCAGCCAAACAGCATAAATCTTATATTAAATCTGTTTCATAAGCGATGAGAGAACATTCTGTTTCAATAAAAAACAATAGCATTACAAGTACAGGATTCAAAGTATACAGGCGATTCGCCACTTTTCTAAAAGCAGGTAAGATTTGTAAACGATATAAAAATAAAAGTTATTACGTTTACTGCTGTATTTTGCATCGAATACTCATGCGGTACCACTTGATGATTGGTTTTGACGAGATATGTTGCACCGGACATCCTGCGTGTTGAGAAACAGGGTTGATCGATGGTTTCCGGGAGCAGAAGTTCGCTCTCGGCAAAACCAATAGGCGATTGAGTTGCTATATTCATATTACTTAAAAAGAATTGCACGAGCGGTGATAACTGCACGCCGATGACATCAACCAGCAACCAGCACTTCTTTTATGAGTGGCTTACATCCACACACGAACCTGAAAACATAAAACATAAAGATCATATCCACAGGTTGGCTTGGACATCTGTTTTTCATTGTTTGAACAAAATTATGAAGCTGCCGAATCTTTATTTACATAAAAGCTTCAAGAATAAATAAAATTCATGGCGTATCCCAACCTTCTAAAAATTTCAAATTAACTTCTTGGAATAAATCAAACATTTTGTTCGCATCTGTGCTCTAAAATATTAGACTTTTAAGGTTTCTTTTCAAATATGAATGTAACAAACCGAAAATATTCTTTTCTAACTAAAACAAAAATATCTTTACCTTTCAAAAGTTTTGTTTGCGCAACAGCTAGCAACTGCGGATCAAACACATTGGACAGGCACTCTACCATTCGCTAACCAGTTTCGACGAACGTAAATAAGATAAAATCTGTGAAGCATCACATCGTATTTTCGAAAAAAATGCACTTTTCTAATTCATTTTAAGAAAGCACATAGAAATAGCAGGACGTAAACTGGAAACTTCTTTTCCTTCAATCGTTGGAACAATAATCATGGAACAAAAAACGCCCGAGATTCCAGTGTTGATGGCTGAGTGGCACAAAACAGACAGTGCTTGTTTCTTTTTTCTTCATTCCACGCCTTTATACTCCTATCGTTGGCGTATAGAAGCACACAGAAAGTATAAATAAATAGAAAAATGAAAAGCAATGATTCTGTGGGGGTTCTTTTTCAAATGCATTAAAGCTACCCAGTTAATTCAAAGTGCAATGAATATTATTTCTAGACAAATTTCGTTTTTGTTATGACTATTGTGTTTAGGCCTATGGTGTTAATGTCAGCAGATTGATTTTAGTGACTTCTTAGAAAAAATCATAAGCAGCCACATTCCTCAAAACGTCAGTATTCACCATAGAATGTAGGTAAAGAAGTGTTCAACATATGAATTGCATGTGCGTGTTGAAACCCAGAAACGATACAGTGTTGCAAGCAAGAATCCAGGGAGCCATGCAGTACTAAATCACAGTTTTTGCAAAATGTGGGAAGTTGATAAGTATCTTGAACAGAAAAGATCAATTTTCAGCAATTCAGCGCATTATATAGCTTTTACAATTTGTCTCATTTGTGTTTTCGAAACGAGCAGCCATTACTTATAAACAGCTGCTATAACCAGCAAGGAGCATATCACCGCCTTTGTGACATGAAAAACGACAGAAGCACAATTTTGGGTTGAAAACAAGTAATTCTATCAGGGTGCGGATGGCTTACAGACATTGATAGTTCTAAAGAATTTTCTGGATAACGAAAGAATTGTTTTGAAAAATTCGAAACAACCTCATGAATTGGCAATAGCACTGTGAGGTTCATCGCCCGAGCCAAGAGTCTATTTTCATTTTGTATTTATCATCAGCGAATTGTTCTAACATGGCCTTGTTTAAGTTTTTCAATCACTACTCAGGGCTGTTGCAAATTGTTCCCAAAAACTTGGCCATACTCTGTGTGTTTGAAAACATGTCTGTGCTTTTCTGTATCTATTGAATCGAATGCAACAGCCAAGCTGCGGGAATCGTTCCGCAGCAGCGCGAGAATATCGTTCGAGAAGCGAGCGTCGCACCTCCTTACGACTCTATCGCGATGAATAGTGATTAACTGCCAGGTATGACAATCCGATTGTTGCCAAGTCTAGAATTGCATCCCAACGTCGCCATTTTGCTGTGCAGCGCCACATGCAAAAATACTGAATGAAAAACGGCTTATCACGGTAGGATGATTTAGATTTGGCTGTCAGCACTACAACATGACGCAAACAATGAATACGAATGCATTGGAAAATCGAACGACGGAAATGTAGATTACTGCCAGTTGTTTATAAACCAAAATTTTTGTGAATGCAAAGAAAGTTTTGCTAAGTTGGCATTTCATATTTGAATTAAGTCTTTACATATTGCCATAAGCTTTCAAGAAATCAGCCGAATTGGCTTAGCTTTCATTCTTTTGCGATGGTTCAAACTTGTACATATCTGTATTCAAGTAACTTCAGGAAATTTTTATTGCCGATTGAAAAAATTTCCTGATTTATTTAAATTCTTCACCTGTGTGGAGACTAGTTATTTATATAATGACTTTAACATGTTCTTCATAGCCTGTTTCAAACTTGGTGGCGCGTTATTTCAATTCTTTTTGGAATTTATTCAGGCATGAACGCATTTTTGGTCAGTTTGGAAAATACGTTTTGATCAAAATTGTTACGTTTGGCTATCCTCATTGATATAACGAAAAATTGTGAAGAAAACAGATGAAGTGCAATTGTTTTCAAGTGTCACACCCTTTAATAAAAAGACATCGTTATCATTTATTACCATCATCATATCTTCCAAACCACACTGGAAAAGACTCAAAGACTCTGGATGAGGCCGACCGAAATTGATGGAAAAGTTTGTTTTTAACGTGTTTTTTCCGATGTAAATACCTTTTAACTTCAGCAAAAATTTAGCGGTTTACAACGTTACATTCCAGTCTTCACAGTGCGATCATTGCAATGTTCAATTAGGGTCTGGTTATTGCTGAAAGCCTGACCAAAAAAACTGATCAGACTAAATTGAGAAACAATCCCTTTGGTTCGGACGTTCACTGCAGATTTTTTTATCTTTGTTGGGTTGTGGAGTAAGTGAGGATATCAAATAAACAATCGTTATCTAATATTTTTGACAAGTTTTTCTTCTTCCGCAAAATTCTGTGCAAGTGATATCGGATGCAAAAGTATATCGGTCACTCGAAAAGCGAAAACGGGCGCCACAAATTACTGGTAACATCCAAATGTGGAAATGATTATAAAAACGTTCTCCTTTGTAGGTTTCTACAGTATCGGAGTCTAAATACCGGAATAAAATTTAGAACATTGCAAAGAGGTTTGTAAAACAATGCGTTTTAAATTTTTTAAACCTGTTTTTAGCACGTTGATCGCCATTTCTGAATAAAAATTTAGAAAAATATAAGTTGTCTATTTTTGATCCTTCTGTACTATGGCGCTTTCTTCATAACTAACATTTTTCTTACGTGATTTTTTCAATAACATTTACCACCAGCATCAGAATCTAAGCTTTGTTACAGTACAAATTTAATAGCATCTGCAGAAAAGAAACAACAAATACTAAATACATTCCAACCAAATCAAATACATTACGAACAACACTGAGTCAAAGCAAAATTTGACTGCAACCATGCACACCAGCAAGAATTACTGTATTACCAGAAGATAGCTGTTTTGTTGGCAGCGTTCAACTGTAGAGTTTTGTAGCGCCTCGACTGATCATTTATTTCTGTCTTTATTTAATTTTTCTTCCTATTTGCCTTAGTGTCCTTAATTCCAGTACACAATTCATTGGTTTAATGTGCTTCAGTATTTTCAACCAGTCAAGGTTTATGCCAATGTTTTCAATGGATTCTCGTAATTCATTTTTTGCTTTCGCTTACTTGTTGCACTGCATTAGAAAGTGTCGCATTCGTGATACAAAGCATCCGAATGGAGGCTTATTCTATGCAAATGATGGCAATGGCCAGTGCGCTGTCGGAATATCTGGACGGGAAAGGACCACTTTGCTTGATCTGTGTCTGGATTGGGAAAACACAGTTTGTAGTCGATTGCATTACTAGCGTTTATGTACAACTGCAAGTAATCATTGAATATCAAAGAACAAGACTCGAAAGAACTTATTTCTATATGTTTTCATAAAAAATCGGCAGCGTCACTTCCGGAAATGCTCCTATGTGTCGGAATCCACACATAATCGACCTTGATTCCTCTGGACAGAAGAGTGTGATTTAATAGCATTACTTCGTTAACGAGTCGTTTTTTCCAGTTAACCTGCCTGCGGATTTGAATTTCAAAGCTCGAAGACACTGCGCAAAGAATCACAGCCCTACATACTGTACTTGGGATGTGAACAGCCAGTAAAGGGCGCTAAGAATCGCACAAATTTATGAACTGAGAACTGATGACTAACAGCTTGTTTGTCTTTTATATTATATTGCTATATGTAGATGCCTCTTCCTGTTTTTTCTGTTTTGGACCATTCATTACACACCAACAAAATTGGTTAGGATTCAGGTAAATGAGAGAGAACGATGCTTTTGATTATTTCCTGGTTTGGGAATGAAGTAGTTGTTCTATCATTTCATTCATTTTTACATCCGCTTGTCCTCTCAGGGAAGGTCGCTGGGGTAGTAGCCCAAGGTCTCGAAATACATCACGATCACCAGCAACATATAAATAGTTCTGCTGGCTCCACACCAAGGCGAAATCAAGCCAGGTTGAAAATTTAATCACACCACCTGGTCCTTGGTCGACTTCTTGGCCGCTTTCCCGTGGATGCAGCCAACGGGACTCCCCTCGCCAATCTTTGGGGCATTCTGGTCACGTGTTCGAGCCATCGTAGCTGGAATCTCTCTAATTGGAGGAGAGGTGGCTGGACATTCAGGGCTTTAGGAAATTCACAGCCGCACACTCTGTTGTGGATTGTCACGACGTAATCTTTTCGCAAAAATCCCATCTCTGTTGCTTTTACTTAAGATAGCAATCTTTCAGTCATTACCAGTCATTATCAAGTAATTGCGTTAAAGGAAAAGCTGTGATAGTCTTGCAGGTGACCTAAGGTGGAATATGAACGACATTTGGAATATTACGTTATACGTGTTCTGTTAAACATCGCGTTTGGTTTCTTCGTTGAAACTTTGAAAGTCAGAGCACCTGCATCAAGATCGTGCCATGAATATAAGACCAACGATAAAGCAAGAGTGTTTGGAAAACGTCAAGTGGGCTTTATATTTTGAACAGAGCATCTTACGGTTGATGTGCAGTGGCATTCTTCCGTAAACGTGTAGAACAGTGATTCTTAATTGGGGGTACGCCTCCCCAAGGGGGCGTCAATAAATTTCCAGGGGTCGCGAGCCCTTGCACACTCTCAATAAATACATTTGTTTTTACAACTTACTTAATGTCAGGAGGGGTTGAAACGAAGGAAAATTACCGAAGGGGGGAGTGGTAGAGAAAAAGTTAAGAACCATTGGTGTAGAAAGCACACTGAAGGAGTACTTCGAGTTGCTTTCGTCTGTCAGCATAACGCCTACTACTGGAATTTTCTGATTTTGTCTACTGAAGATGTTGATGTAAGGAAGCATGTTTCAGTGCCGTATTCGATTGCGGAGCAAAAACAAAACTCTGCATATGTTCAGCAGTAACGCTTTTTCCGCACTCCAATTTTTACCGGTTAGTATATTGAAGAATGTTTTAAACATTTATAGTGGATGTTGTGGAAATGGAATTGAACGTGTCACTGAAATTTTGCTGAGTAATTGTATTGTGTATAACGCCTTCACTCCCACACGCAACGCGCTAGACTAAAGCATACATCGCAGTGACAAGCAACACACAAGTACATGAAAAAACACGAGACGCTTGATGGCGCTAATACATTCACATTGATGAAACACAAGCATAAAGGACGTACGCATGAATGACGCCATCATGATTATTATAATGTAGAGCTGCGATGACTTTCCAAGTACACCGATTCATAAAAAGCATGGGAGAAGTGTCATTTCGAGAAGCCCACCTATCACACCATTTCTCCAGTTTCACCAATGATCGGTGGCACAAGTCATTTATTTCTTTGATGCATGACCGCATTCCCATAAAGAGAGGTCATCTACATAAAGTGCAACAGATGATTGCATGCCATCCAGAAGATCATCGTTAACAATGGAAAATAAAATCTTGCTCCAAATACTCCCCCGAAGAATTACGTTTGCAGGGTATTTGAACATGGATAGAGGGCATGGAGCAAAGATGAACTTGAAAACTGCGTTTAGCGAGAAATGACAGAATGAAATCAAACCCTTGTCCATCAACGCCTTTGACGCCCAGTTTTAACATCTTAAGAAGTAGAGTGTCAATGGAGACCATATCATGTACTTTTTCAAAATCCATGAAAACTGCGAGAACAGTTGTTTATTTCCTAAAGATTTGCTAACAATGTCGTGAGGACGCATGTTATGATCTATCGTTTACCTGCGACTGCGAAAGACTGATTGTGCGACATGCAGAAGACTGTATTGCTGTGAGTACCACTTCACTCAGCTAACCACCGTTCTTCCATTATTTTGAGGCATTCCTTGTTTCTGAGAGTCTGTACGAGGTTGGCAATTTGGAAGGCTTACTTTATTTGTGGACTGGAAATGCAATGGAGTGACTCTGGTACTACGGCAGTGGCCCATATATTTTTTGAACAAAAATAACAGAATTTGAAGAGAATGTTCTGGAAAATGTTTGAAGATTTAACAACAAATCTTGTCTTATCCTAGACCAGTATTTTTGGTATTTCTATTTGCTGCCTTCGGTTTATTCATTGAGAAAACAATATTTATTCGCGTATCTTGTGTTGAGGTTTCTATATAGAGATTTGTGAAGTTCATGTGCTTGGCTGTAAAATGGAACCTAAAACCGGAATGGAGATACTTGAAACATAGAAACCCAAGGCCAATGAGCATTTAATTTGAGGGATGTTGCAGCGTTTAACAAGGAGGTCGTCATTTTCTAAAGGAGTGCAAGACTTATACACCCGAACACATTTTTTAAACATCTGGATGATATGCTTTTAGTGTTTTCTCTGAAGTATTCTGCCGGTTTATCGGCTGGGCCTCAGTTGTGTTGTTTACGCCGTCAGACAAGCTTTCCGCCATAGTCGTGGGACTTTTTTGCCCTTTTAGTTTTTTCTGGAGCTTTTTATCTGGTGGCTATGAAGTATCTAGCGTTTATCATTCATTGGAAGGCCCCACGAGCACAATGCAACTCTTTGACTCTGCTGCGAGGAAGCATAACTATCTTTAAATGTTATAACTATTGACCCATAAATGTCTCACTGAATGATGAAAAGGACTAAGAGTAGTCTGCAGACTCAAACAAACACTCTCTGCAGCAAACCAACTAGAATCAATCCCTGCTAAGCAACCGATCATAAAATACACGTCTGCAAAAGCCGAATCCCACGGAAATGGTACAGTGCGAATGTCACGGCAGTGCAACGTGAAGAGAACACCGGAGCGCAAGTGGCGTAATTGGCGGGGGGCAGTGGGGCGAATCGTCCTCCTGGCAAGCAAAATGGAAAAACCGGGCCCCACTTAGCTCACACTTTAATTTTAGTATTCTTTTGGGTTTCAGTAGGTTGTTATTTTTTTGCGTTTTTTGGGGGTATTTTCCGGTGATTTGGGGTTTAATATAGCCATCCGTATCCGGATTCACCATCATATCTCACGTTTTTTTACTGAGTGTCGGCTAGTGGGTCCCTTGCAGTGGCAAGTGAGACCCTTTCAGCTAAGTTTTACCCCTGGCTCAAACCTCTAGCTACGCCACTGCAGAGCGAATGTAATTAATGCAGGTTTGGAGTGCGATTGGAAGATACAATTATACCACAATTTGTTATGTTATGTTTTGTCTGCACCCGCCATTAGAAGTAAATTAGGAATCAAATTTGAAGGCTTTGAAAAGTTTGAATAGAACAAACGCAAATGCGAGTGAATTAATCGAAAACATGTTGGGTGTATTGAAACTTAAAGCAACTGTTTTCAAACGTTTAATTGTTTCTAAAACGTTCAATATGATAAACTTTTAATAAAAATATTCAATGCGTTGTTATTAATAAAAATATTTAATGCACCTTCTGCGCAGTATTAAGAGTCTATTATTGCTCAAATTTCCTTGTTTTATTTTTAAAGTTGCGCTGATAACGTATGCACGATCAGCGTTTTTTCACAAGAAGTTTTTAGTTTTGCAAGTTTTCAAGAGTTTGTTCTTTTCGTCGTTGCGATGACGTACATTTTATTTTGCCCGCAACAAAGATAAGTATCATGCGTGGGAAGATGGGCAACTAATCCAACAAGAAAACTGTTTAATTAATCGTATTGATTAACTGATGAAAACTTCAGTAATGTGAATATACAGGGTGTGTTAATCGCAGAATCAGCAACGTTTTCGTCAGGATCAAGTTAATTATTTCGTCAAGAGATTTGATGCCATGCTTAGAAACCATTCGACTACACATTTTCAGCGATGTACATCTTCATCTATAATTTTTACCTTCTCACTTCATGCCTTTTACCAATTTTATTTTTACTTTTATTTTACAATGTTACACCTCGTTTGGTCTCCTCAAGCAGTTTGTGCTCTTTCCCTGTATGAGCAAAGTATTGTTCCAGTTTCCAATCCCTATCTTGCTAGCTTACGGCGGTATCTTGCTAGCTTATGGCGAGATTGTCGTTTACATGTACCGTTTAGGTCTCCCAGACTGGAAAGACTCTGCACTGTCCACATTCGCCTCCCCAGATTCGTCGAGGGCGCAACGTGATGGTGCCTCCATCTGTGGATAGCTGATGGAAGAGACTGTCGCGAAATTTTCAAACGGACCCCTCTGGCAAAAGCCAGAAAGAGGACCTTGGTCAGCTGCTCGACGAGCGATGGTGTATATGGAAAGTGATATTCCCTGCGAGTTGTTGGCATCTCTTCGCCTAAGCGTCGTGATTCTGCCCCTGTAGAGGTGGACGATGGGTAGATACTATTTCACATAGGGTTGAGCCAACACGTTCTACCTAGGATTGGGTGGACATACTCGTAATCCCTCAGCATGCAGGCTATGTTGATGCCTGGATCCCACTAAGGGGAAAGATGTGGATGTTGAGGTTGAAATTGATTGCGCTCCCTGTGTTTGATACAGGTCTACGGCCACACTCAAGTGCACTGTACTCTAAATTCGTGGAAGACGTTAGTAATGCTTTGAGAAGAGTTGAAGCTAACGAAACCACGATCCCTTTGGGAGATTTCAATACACACGCTGGAAACGACCTTGATGCCGATGGTAGTCTAAATGACAACAGGATTCTCATGTTGCAACTTTATTTTAACACCGCCAGCTGTTCATCATGAATGCTTTCTTCCAACAAAGATAATTCCACAAGTACACCTGGTGCGGAGATTCATTGGATCAACGGTCGCCTGTTACTGGCTATCAAGTCACTGTGTTCTTGCTCAGAAGTTTGTGTCCGTGTCGACGGAGTTGATTTCAACCGTTTGTTGTGGATGTTTGATTTCGACAATGGCTGTCATCTTTCCTGTTTATAGTCTATATGAATTGGATAGACATTCGCACCAGAGTCGACGAGGGTTAGGAGCTGCAGGATCAACCATTTGCATTTTGCAGACAATTAGATGCTGCTTATATTCGCTGGATGGGGGCATCCAACATGAACTTGATTGTTTTCTGCTGCGTGCCACCAGTCTGGAATGAAAATTAGCACTAAAAACACTGAAGTACTGTGCCTTACCAGAATCTCAGATCAGTGTAAAATAAACATAAGCAATAATACACTGCAGCTTGTGGAGAAGTTCACGTACTTTTGGGTGGTGTTCACGAGTGATGGAAGGAAAAACAGAGAGCTTGATATACGAATTGGTAAAGCAAACGCAGTATTACGTGAGCTTTATCGTGCCGTGATCAAGACGGGATACTTTCAACTACCCCAAAATTTCACTTTTCAAATTGGTCTTTGTTCTGATCCTCGCCTGTGGTCATGAATCTTGGTAACGACTGAAAGAGTGCTATCTCAGCTCAGGTACAAGCAGCGGAGAGCGATTTGTCTGAAAATTGTACGACGTCACACTTCGAGATGAAGTGCGCAGCTGTGGAATTTGTGAAAACGTGAATGTCGAATCAATTCTACTCAGAAGATTCCATCGAGGATGGTTCGGTCATGTGACAAGAATATCCCAGGAAAGATTGGTGAGGCAATTCCTGCTGGTTACACTCAAGGGAAAGCGGCCCAGAGGCCGACTGAAGACCAGTGGCGTATGAATAGAGGTTTGAGCCAGGGGGAAAAACTTAGCTGAAAGGGACCTACTAGCCAACACTCAGAAAAAAACTATTCTGAAACTTTAAATCACCGAAACTGATCCGGAAAACGTAAAATAAACAACTTGCTGAAAACCAAAAGTATACTAAAACCGAAATATAAGGTGAGTGGACGCTCAGTTTTTACATTTAGGTCCGCCTCCTGTAAGTTACACCACTGCCGAAGACCACAGGTGGTGTGATTACATCTCTGACCTTGTTTTGTCTCGTCTTAATGTGGAACCAGCGGAGTTACAACGGATTTTTGTTGACCGTGGGGTATTTCAAGTCCTCCTAGGACTGCTGCCTCCGCAACACCAGAGGGAGAGCGAATGTGAAAATGAATGTTACACTTTTTGTCAGCATTGCCTGTATCTACCTCTTACGCGTTTATAATCAGGGGTGTAGTGGCGGGAACGCGTAGGAACGGCGTTCCCACTATGCTTTATTTTTTGTTTGCAGTGTAATGAAAAGCAAATTCATAAAGTACTGATTTAAAAATGAGTTTGAAGTGCTATTGAAAATGGCTAGTGTTTTGGTTGCGTCCACTCTTATTTTTTTGCCACTACAACCCTGTTTATAATAGAACTTTTGTTTTTGTGTTCTCTTACACACCCGTGGAGATACCAACCATGCTTCTGAGCCAAACACATCTATAAATAAAAAGGGATGTTATGTCAACACTTGGGCTAGTTAATTTTCAGTTAAGAACTATTTTGTTGACTCAAAATAGATTTTGGAAATTAAAAAATTTAGGTAATCTAATAGAGAAATGGCATTCAAAGGGATCCTAAACCCCCTGCTCTTTGTCGCAACCTACATTAACATTTGAACACATTTTGGCTGCAGGCGAAGCGTTAAATGCAGGAAGCTTAGCACTTAATGACAAAGTTCGATCTGATCTTCGCGTTTACAGATTGATAGGGCGTGATAAGCATACTATTATTTATTGCTTAAACGCATCTTATCCTGTCAGGTACCACGTGACAAATACGGATTTCATTGTAGTTGGACGTTTTGCATACAAAGGTTAGCAAAAGCTTTAAATTAAATGTATATTTTGTCTACACAATGCGTTTCAGTTTATAAAACGTAACCTTGGTAATTAGATTAAGGCTTTTAAACGTGAAAACCGTTGTTTGGTTGGTTGGTGATCTAATCAAAGTACCTGCGATTGCAACATCAATATCTCAGCAGGCATCAATTCAGTTTTCTTAAATTACTTTCGTGTTTATTTTCGTACCAATCTTGTTTATTATAAACTTTAAACGAAGTTCAAAATGTTCACAGTTTCAAGCAAAGGCAAATTAAATTTTCAGCAAATAATTTGTTGGAATGCTTTGAGTGATCACAGTTACAAACTGATACAGCAAGCACCTCGGGCACCCAAGCTAAACTACTATTTCATTGCACTTGAAAGCGTGAGAAGATGTTTTTGCACCAGAGTGTTGAGAGTTTTCTAACCAACCATTGTCAATATTCTATACGGTTGTACCTTTGTACAATACTGAAGTCTAAGCAGTGTGGTTAGGTGTAAAGAAAAGCAATATTTACAAACAAGCGTTGCACATAGCATGACATTGGCACAAAGCAATACATGCAAAATAAATTTTGTTCTGTCTCCTCTGAGAAGATTGAAGCACGGGCATGTTGAACACGCATGGCGAGCAATGTAGTCAAATGGAAGCAGAATAGGACAGCTGCTCCAAGCAATGCATCGATCAACGCATCAAACCTTTACTGAAATCAGCATGTCATTTTCATGCGAGAGAGTGGTCCCAACTGAAGAAACGAATAGGTAAGACATATAGTGCAGTTTCTTATTCCTGCTTTGCTTTTTCTGAATTGTAACGTGGTGTCTTGATTCCTCATTTCTACATAACAGCATGCGCTAAAAGCGTGTTGCAATTTTGCCGCTTGAACTTGAACACGTCGCTTGTATTCGGAAATAAGTGTCCCACAAGCCTAGAAGCGTCAAAGTGTTGTGAACAAGTGCTTGCAGCTTTTAAGGGTCGCACCTCTGTTTCATCTCGGAATGGTGGTAATTTTAAGGTAGCAGTAAAGCAAAAGATAAATTGATAACAGTGAAACTGCGATGTTTTTCAAGCGATAAAAACGTGCTATCGACGTTTACTAACTTCGCGTTTTTTGTATTGGAGGTAGGAAAACGTAATTTCTATCATCAGCACATATTGTGATCAAAGTGCGTCATTACTCCTTGAGTTGGACTTTTTTTTTCTTCTCAGCAAGTCACTGCTTCTTAAGGTAAAAAGTCGATGCGAGAAAGACCACAAATCAAAGGTGTTAAGGTTACGTTAACGTACTGGAAGGGTTGACTTACTTACAAGCAAATTGTTATACAATTATCTAAGAATGAAGTGCATAGCTACGGTTAAAACCGAAGTGATCAACTGTGTTTTAGTGACGATAGTATTTACAAGTGCATTGCATAAGAACAATCAAAATATTCAGGCAGAGGTTAAATAAGTAAGCATTTAACATTTCTTTGTTCAATCATTGTAGGGTGCTTTGCTTGCTGACAGGTGTTTGTCATCGACTAGAAAGCTTGTCTGATGATGTTCATTCTGAAATAAAAACAAAAACATAAAAAAATTCTTATTAAATGCATTCAGTCTGCTCATGGACTATTATTGAAGAACTACTTTGAACGAAAATGTCACAAAGATAAGTGATTTTGAAAAGGTCACTTGTTTGCGTAATGTCTAGCAAGGTGCAAATCCATCAAAATAATAAAGCGATTTGTACAGTATAACTACATTTCTTGTTAACTATATTTCACCAATCTCTGTCAGCAAAACTAATTTTTAGACTTCTGCAGAATTTACCTTAAAAAAGGACGGCCGCATTCAAACTATTCAAACACATGCATTATAGAAACAACGTCACCGCTAAACCCAGCTATAATTGAAAAACATGCAAGCACCAATCGCTAGATGTCTCACATGAGCCGTTGCTTGATCGTCTCTTCATTTTGAAACAAACTCTGCGATGGTCACAGTTGACTAAGCACTGTTTTTGCAACGTTGACGGCGCGTGGAAACCGTGGAGACGGAAAGCAAAGTGGGCGAAGTGAAAAACGTCCACCCTACATTTCCGAATACTCGGCTACCAGCAGAGGTAGAAGCTTTGAGCTACAACTGCCATGTTAGAAAGCTGCAATCCGCTGACTTCAAAACACGCTTTTTCCTGTCGAACACTTTACAATTTTATTTTCGTTGACTGGCGCTACATTCAGCTCTTATACTCGGACATCGACAGTTTGTCACTTTCAAACACCAAACGATATTCATTTTCAAGAAACGGTTTCTGCTAAAACGTATTTTTCGGTTTCAACTTTTCCTCCCTATTTGAAGTCATTTAAAGTTTCAGTGTTGAAAAGTGAGACAACCTCAAAAGTTGTCTTCAATGCAGTTGCAAAACGTGTCTGTAACCCTGGATTCCGCCGGCTTCAATGCATTGTACTACGTTCTGTATTGTCTGTTTTTATCAACCTGCGTTCTGCAGAGTGTGTGTGTTCATATTATGGACTTCGTGTCTTCTCATAAACAAATAAATTAAATTAAATTAAAAGCTAATCACATTTCTTACAAAGGACATTTCTGAGAGAAAATCAATGGGTAGTTGTGTCTGAATAGATTAAAGGTGTAGCTCCATTGTATACCATTACTACGTATCTGTGGTCCGTAAATATTATATAAAAAATATTTCATGAAAAACTTGATTTTAATTAATTCTCTTAACTTTCTTGTGCATTGCGAACGGTACATGCAGATTTTCGAAAATGTTCAACTTGCTTCACTGATGAGTCACAAAGGGGATTTCCAGTTTTAAGTGCCTATTGAAACATGCTAGATAAAGACAGATTTGATGTGATGCATTGGTTTTCTTGTTCATTTATTTAAAACATTTACCTCTTCAAACATATCTGCCATATTTCTGGCGTTAAATTTGACCAAATGTTTAAAAATACCTGACGCTTGCAAGTTCTTTTAATTACAACAGTAGCTGTTCATAGATAACGCAAACGATATAGATATACAGTAGTTGCACCGGAAAAGAATCCACACCATGGCTTGTTCAATGTTTAAATACAGCGTTTTAAAGTCGAGTAAAAACCATGTTAGTGTGCATCATCAACCACAGCTAGCTTCTTTTAGTGAGCTAACCTAGTTGATGAAGCATTCTACTGTGGCCAGTAGTTGCTTTATATCTTTTCTGATTCTTATTCCATTGTTCGCAATTGTTTGCAAAAGGCTCAGCACACCGCAGCAACTACCGCCACCGACATGCTCAAAAACTTACGGTAATGATTTGAAGTTTTCCAACTGGGAAGCACAAATAAAAAAGCGCATTTCAATAAGTTTTTCTTTGAACATATTATAAATTTCAAGATGTTGTTGCACCAAAAATCTAGCTTCTAGTATTTCAGCATCGCGATGGTTGGTTGACAAATCATTGTGCAACTCATTTACGGGTAACGCGTATTCATCATTATGTCTAATCCCGCACACCACACCGCATGCAAGCATGAAATTTGCAACTTGGTAAACTTGAAAAACGTTTAAATATGGATTTAAACGTTTGAATATGGGACTGCCAGAAAGATGTTTTTGAGTTAGAAAAACTGAAAACGGTCTTGAGTTTATTATAATCGAACATAAAAATACAATTCTTTCGAAAAAATGTTACAAATTCCATCCTATTTCATGTTTTAAATTAAATCTAATATTGAAGTTTCTAAATGCGCCACTTGTTTCAAAACACTTATGAAATGTTTTTCATGATGAGCCTTGACCTTTACAAGTTCAAATTTAAAGAACCAATGAATATGTTTTTATTTTGATTGACAACAATGTTATTTAGCAATTGTTTTGTTCTAGCTGTAGAATATATTCCATACGTAGCTTTGTCGAAACATTTTCAATATCCACGTGTGTCCAAAAACCTTACATTTTATTCAGTGTGGCTGGATGACCAATAATTTAGTTTGCCATACAAACTTTAGTACATTATCGTAAAGCAAAAACATATAACTTTCATTTTGTAACACTGGTTAAAATCTCAATAATAAACAGCATTCCTCCCTTCACCTCTAACACCAGCGAAAAGTACATCACCTCCATATCTCACTCATTGGCTTGTATAATCTGAACGACTCACTGGCGTCTTTCGCAATCTGGTCAACCGCATGGTTGACTGCGTGCGGGACATGGATGACTGCTTACACGGGAAACCGCAAGCCATCCGATCCTGCGCGCACCAGAAGCACAAACATCGACCAAGCAAAGTTTCAGCATTATTTCTCTCAACAGCCATACACTACAATTGAACCTAAGCGCTAATTCAGACCAAGCAATGGATGTTTCTCAACGCTTCACCCAGGTTCACTGGTTGAGGCTCTTTTTCATGTGAAGCAAGGTTTGTCATCATGTGTGCTGTTACTAATATCAGCTGCTTACAAGAAGTTCTGAAAGCAAAGTTAAATGCGTGCAGCAGAAAATCATTCTTTAAATTATCATTTGCTTCTCTCAGCGCTTTCCAACGAATTGCAAGACTACGAGGAACCAAACACGTTTCGTCAAAAATTTACCTGCAACCAACGATTATTGCCTTTCATTCGCTAGTTATTTATGTAAGACGTACTACGAGTACATAACAACCAGTTATCGCTACTCGTATGCGAGCCATGAAACGTCTGCACACTGATTGATACGAAAAGTTAAATTCTCGAAAAAAGAACTCTTACAGTCCATATTTTTGACTAACCTGCTTTGTTTACGGTTTATCTAGGTGGAGTTGCAGAACAATCATGCGTTTGCGAATAGATTGTCCATAAGATACAGGGATCACGTGCTTCTGCCAGATTAAATGCAACAAAAGCGATGAAGAAGACAAAAGGCAATCTTACATAATGAAAATAAAACTGTCCTGTCAACGATACACCAAGAAACATGAGTTGATATTCATAAACCAAGAAACATGAGTTGATAGTTATAATGTCTTCAAGTAAAGTTAACACAGTTGCAATGTGCAAGTAATAGAAAGTAAGCCTACTAACTCCAGGTTCTACGCAAAAGATAACAATGGCGCCAAGCATTGTGCGTTGTATCAAGTCTCTTTGTTTTTCAAATTGTAAAGCTTGTTAAATTAGCCTTAAAACCGCAAAAGATAGCAAGGGTTTTGTTTAGAAAAAACAAGACACACGGTAAAACGCAAACTCTTTTGCTCACATGGTCAGGCAAAACAAATAGTTTTTATATTGCCAATTAGCTACAAAACCGGTGTTGGTTTCAGAATCAGGTGAGATAGTAAATTGTGTAAATAGGGTAAAATTTGGAAATATTAATCGTGGTATAATGTGAACGTAAACATGTTTTTGCAAGCAAAAGTCAAAATGTCTCAAAGGCCAAAATCGACAATACAATTTTTCCAACTGACTAGCGAAGGCGAATTTGGAAGAAAAACAATAATCTGGGCCTACATTTATAACACAACTATTTATCTTGAATGGCAGTAACAAGAAACTCTTATTAATGAACGTAGGTACGTAATAAAGACTGGTTTTACGTTCCATACCTTGTTACCTAAACAGCAAAGAGTGACTAATCTATCCAATCCTTTCTTTTTTTTAGTTTCTATTTTCGTACAGTTTTGGGAGATATTGCTTTCGAAACCTTTCTTTTGAACACCGCCGCTTAGAAGCAAAATATAGCCAAACTTCAAAACTGAAAATGCGTACATCTAATGGTTATATCAAATAAATTTTGTAGAATAAAACCAAACAAAAATATCAACTCCGCATGTCCAGTGTGTCAAACAAGCACCGATTTTTACATTCTACCCCAGAGTGCTACTATACGTAGCTTAACGACTGGCGTTCGTAGTCAAGATCCTGACCAGTCAGCGACCCACGCTACCCCACCTGGCACATAAAACCGGTAAGCGTGGGATTGAACAACGGATGTAATCTTGGATGGAGAAGGCCTTTTCTTCACTGCGTCGAGGTACGTTTTTCAACGAAGAATCGTCTGTTTTGAATTAAACGCGCAACAAAAAGACGGACAGATTTGATTACGGCCTGACGGCATCACTTCTATTCAGTGAGGGGCGTCACGTGACTCCAGGCACTTGTCGGCACGGGTCGGTTTACGCCAAAGGTTCTTCGCACGCGAGGTGCCACGTCGATCGCACCCAGAGTACAACAAACACCCACTTCTCGTCTTTCCTTGTCCTGCCCTGGTTTTGTTCGGGCGATCCTGTGGCAGGGTAGGCCAGTCACCGTTTTGCTGTGAAGCCTAATTGAGATTTTTAATCAACTTCATCAAGTCGGAACAGACGTTTTCCTTGATACAACTATATTGTCTTTAATTTCTCTACAGAAACAGTCGAAAACCACTCGCTGCGAATGATAACTGTCTCTATACGCTTTGAAAATTCGAAACTATCATTTTAATTTTGTTTGGCAAAATCTCAAGATTATTTTCGCGAAGATTATGCTTTTGGCGACAATGCTTGGCACAACATTGTTGTTTCTTCAACTCAGTATTGTGCAATTACTTTCAATCTTATTTGCTTTAGGCAAAATTACTTGTGACGAAGAATATCTTCATTTGACTCATCTTAATCTCAAATTTTTAAACTGTTTAACAGAATTTTGCTAGCATGGTCAGCTTGGTTTGACTGAACGAAAATATTTTGCATTCACGCACATTCGTAATTAAGCTCCGAGCTCGCTTTGATTCGAACAAAAATGTAAACTATACGTTTCGTTTACACTTAGGGCTTCTTTCGTACACACAGCGCTCAAACTTGAGACAACTTCAAGTGCTACTGTTTTCTCTTAAACAGTTTGTTTATCTTCCTCAAAAATAAAAAATTTTTCAGCCTATAAAACAACTGCAAAATTTGCATCTCGACACAACTTTACATTCCCTAGCTTTACGTTTTGGGAAAGTAATCCTGCAATGGTCTTTTTCTTATTCTGGACAATGCTCTAGAACGGCTGTGCTTTTTAGCAACAGAAGCGACTTATGAGTCTGTCGCCAAACGAGAATTTCTCAACCCTGTTGTTCACCCATGCGCAAAAGAACCCGTCTTGTCTGCCCAGCTCGCTCTTCGGTAGAGAATAGAGGGGTCTTTCAAATCCTGTCATCCTTCATTACAAACTAAAAATAAAGTTGTGCGATATGAATAGGAGCATGTTGGTCTTGAGTGGGCTTGGTCTACGACATGCTTTTATACTACGCTATATGCTTTTGCACGGCAAAATGTAAGGAAGTACCAAGCAACAATTGGTAAAAACAACTAAAAGTTTATTTTTAATGCGCGATCTACCAAGTTTAGCAGCTACACCAACGATTTCTCCCTTCGTTCGCGCACATTTTTGCAAGCAAGCTATGACACAACAGTGACATATAAATACATGAAGATGCCAAAGTTTTTGAAAAGGACCAGGTACGTCTGTGTTTCACCTGAAAGGTGATATATTGTGCAATGGAAGATTACAGGAAAAGTTTTAAGAAATCTCAGACAGTGCTCACTTACCTTTGCCAACCTTGCAAGATCGATTGTGCAGCATGGTTGTGGTTGCTTATTCTACAAAAAAATTGAAATACAAGTTTTGTCTCAGGCTTTTGCATCTTTCACAATCTGCAAAGGCGTGGGAAGTATTTCAGCTTTAGGTTACGAACAAAAAGCTTGAGGAAAACCAGGTGCACCCCAGCTTCTAGTCTCTAACTTTTCACGGTTGCTTAAGTTTCAACTGCCGGTTGCCAAAGCTGTACTTGTTTCCGAATAAGACGCAGTCAGCAGTTTCAGAAATTTCAGGTGAAACGCGCTCAGTTGTTCTGAAAATTGTTTGGCTGAGTGGGAATTGTCTTGACCTTCTTTTTATTCACATTCAGTCACTAGAGGCCAATGCGAATGAAATTAGAAAGCGCTAGAAATTAGCTGTGAACCGTTACAAATCATACAATGTGAATTTCGTTGCCACCTCATGATGTTCCAACTTCATTTAAACTGTAACTAATATGTGAAGCAAAAAACAGCAGTTTTATGACGTACAAACATGTCGAGCGCTTTCCGCAGGGCGAGTGTTTTGACACTTGCCGTATTTCAAAAATCACTTAATTTCATCATAACTTTTTATATTAAACTTTCCAAAATCTAGCGATTATTTCACAATTGTGACTGCAATGTGCACTATTAAAGCTCAGTCAAGATGCATTATCCTATCAGTAATATTTTGCCAAACAGCTCATTGCAAGGATTAATCTGCATGATTTTCAGCAAAACGGTATGGATGTGTGGACGTAATAATAAAAATGCTTTTGCTTTCAACGCAGCACAGTACATCTGTGCGAACTCACTACAGATAAAACATTTGTAACTTCATAAACACTTACCTAGCCGAATGGTTTCTAGACTCGCTGACTTAAAAAAGAAGGCAAGTAAGGTTTATTCATGCATTTTTGTGACTCAAACCACGAAGTAAGAGAAATGCATGAAAAGAACAATATGCCAAAGGCCAAAATTAATTGAATGTTAATAAAATATAGAAAGGTAAAAACAATCGAGAATTTGGGAATTCTGCAAATTGGTATCGAAATATTTGAGACACAAAGGCTTGGCGCAAATCCTTATGGGCCAACTACTCAACCAACTCTTTTATGACATACATCAATACTAAATTGAAAACGTTACAAGTAAAGAGGAAAAAGTGACAAAATGCAAGAATTTGAAAATGAAAGTTAAGAAAGCACAACATCACCGAAAAACGAAAACACAGGAGTGAAAAACATGCTTATGTGCAGTTAGGATGGGTGAGTGCTTGGAACAGTGAAGGTATTACAGAAAGAAGAGGCATAATAGAAAAAATTACAGAAACTGAAACAAACACACGAATGAAAAGAATCAACTGACATCTTGGAAGTGAACAAGACTTTTATGTTTTTGCTTTCCAAATGAAAAAGATGAAAGACTTCAACTTTTCAGGAATTTCGGACCATGATATAGTCCCCACGTACATTAGAGAAATCGATCAATAAATGGTTTCATTCTGGGCAAATGATATTTTGGCAAAGACGCAAGCCTTGCTTAATAATTATGACTTAAAAATAATCGTTGTCTTGTTACCAAATATTATATCTGAGGCTTCCAGTTAAGTTTATGACGAAGTATAATACCAAGATATTTCAATTTACTTTGTTTGATAGTAGTTGACTATTAATATAAACAGAAAGCCTTTTATTCTTGGAGTTATTCATTCGCTTATAAGTACTTTGGAAGAATGAACACATAAAAACACAACACATAACACTTTTCAGCACCTTACCTTGGAGTGTCCACAGTCAAAAAAGACCAGCATCAGGTTGGAACCAAGGATATGAACGCCTTTAATCCACCTCATCCACTTGGTGCATTTTTCCTACGTGCAAATCACGTGATAAGCCAGAAGTGGTCTCGTTGTTCTGTGCCACGCGTACGGACAAACCTTAAATAATGACAATCTTTCTCATACTTCCTCTGTGATCGTGACTGCTTCGCATTAAGCTTTCCAAACCACATTTACCAACAGCGGTACTGTCAAAAATACGTTGTGGAAATTTTCTGTAATACATTTGAGCAAAATCGAAAAGAAAAGTTAAAAACTAGTTTCTCAGCAAGCAGCAAAGCGTTGGTACCGCAAACAAATCTATCAAATTCAGCTATTTTTAAGGTTGATATAGTTCAGATAATGACCTTGACAGAGTCGAAATTAAGCCGCCTGTGACAACTGGAACTCCAACCAACATAGGAGTTGTTGAACTAGTTTTGGCTTACTATTCACTGCCTCGGGATTTTTGTGTGAATGAACCACTGCTTTGTGTTGAAAAATTCTAAAATGCAATCCTACTGGAAAATACAGAGAAATCAACTGCATAAGACCAACATACCATGAAGTGTTTCAAACGTTTTATCACTATTTACTCATTTAAGAGCATGTTGAAGAAAGTTTGTAAAAAACAATATTTGCTAAGCATTTTAACTGCACTGTGGAGTTGCATCAATGAAACCTACTTTCGCAAGCTTCTTCCGGAACTGGTTGTGCCATGGAAATCACCGTGTGTTCACAATGGTTCAAGCTTTCGATAAAAATGCGATGTAAAGCCGCGGTTCTGAGATGTCACGGCGTTTTTTTGACCAAAAATGAAGCTCTACTTTTGGCAATAAGTTCCACATCTGTGTTGCTGAACGTATTGTATAACTTCGCTACCTCACGACTAGCTTCAAACTTCGCCAGATTGAAGATGGATCTTAAGTGCATTATTCGTTGTTTTGAAAATGTTCCAAGTTCGCATAACCTGTTTGAGACAGTATCAGCCAAATGGCTTTTTATGATTGTATTGGACAAATTGGAATACGTTATATCCATTCTGGAAACCTTATCATGACCTTAACAAGTCTTTGCAACAAAGCGGGAGGTTTTTGACTCAACAGCGAAGAAACATCTATTTCACTCCACGTTTGACACCTTCAAGCCAAATTGAAAAAAACTTTCTTGATCTGATGAATTGACCGGAAATAAAAATATTTTAATTCTCCACCAGCTGTCTCAAAAAGGTACTGCTTCGACTTTCTGAGATCATCACTTGATCACTCGCTAGTTTTGATTCGGTTTATTGTGCTTTCACTGTATATGGAATGTCTATACTGTAATAATGCTTATAAGGAAAAACTTTCCATAATTAGATTGTAACATTCAGTTTGCGAAGCCTACACAAAGAGACAAAATCAAAATTAACGTTTTCACACATTCAATAATTTTATTAACTTCTCACGTTTTCGTAATAAGCTTCTTTCTAGCATGAGCAACAACGCAACAATCAAGGAACAACGTAACACCAAATGATCAAAATGAAAAAAGTTTGGTGGGTTATGCTAACGATTCTTGCACCTCCTTTCTAGGTATTTACAAAAAGTTTTCACTAACATAAGACCTACCATATTTCTTCAAAAAATATCCTTTTTGGTTTTCTTAGGGGCGGGAACAACGATTTAGGATGAGGATTTGAAGTTTGAGAGGAGCATGCTGCTGACCTCAAAACTGCAAGCAGGGATATACACCAGTGCATGCATTACTTTCAATTCTGTCGTTGCTAACGGAAAACCTTATTTCCAATTTTGCAAAATCCGATTCGAGAATTTTATCGAATTGTATTGTTTTGTTTTGATTTGATTTTTTTATCATGCTCGCGTTGGGAAGTGGGATGTCGCTGCAATTGGCAAAGGAGATGAATTGTTCGTAGAGTTGATTGGTTTCTCTGTATTGGTATTTTGTCGCTTTGTCGATAAGAAAAGTGTTATTTGAGCCAATTTACTTCTTCCCAATACTTGGCAAGCGACATTTTTGGCAACCCGTATATAGCGCCTGAGAAGTGACGAAACTGCCTAAGAAAAGGGTGGCTCATGTTAAAAAGTTGCTGCAGGTTTAACAATGCCTTTCAGGCATGCTGGTTTTGGGTTTCGGACCTGTGTTTGAAGAACCACTTATACATGTGGTTGTGCTACTAAGCTTTACTTTGTGGATGTGATCATCAAGCCTTATCACTGATTTATTAAGACTTATTTAAAGCATACTTCCAAACTGCATTCAAATAAGTGGGTTCTAAAAATCTGCTTTATTCCAGAATCGATTCAATACAGGTGATAGCCGGGGATTTTTGCTTTAAAGATTATGCTAGGAAGTAGTGAATCGCTTCGGAGATCTATCATAAAAAAGCTACAAGTTTGGTTACAATTTACAATCTTGATGAATTTGAACTAATATCTATAAAGCAAGTTTGTTGAAGTAAAAACACTGATCGCACTTGCTTCGTAGTATGAGAAAAGGAAACTAAGTCAGACGTCGCATTGTGTAAAGCCGAGATAAGTCGGAATTAAGATGTCTTTTTGGGATTAGAATGCAAAATCAATCAAGCATTTTGTTTCTCACTAATTTAGAGCAAACCAGGTATTAAAGAATTAGGCATATAGCTTGCACAAAACACGACCTAAGTCAAAACCTCATCTGGCTACTGCTTGCACAATGGTGATAAGTGCTACGTGTTCCCAGCTCGGTACAAAGGCAGAATACCAGTTGTTTCAAGCAATACAGCTTGAAATCACTGCTGCTATACAAACACAGATGTTAGGGACACTTCAATTCATAAACGTGTTGTTTTTAGACCCCCTATCGACATGTGCATCATGCAGGTGGCCCTGCAGGCAGCAGTGATAGCTGAAACATTCACAGTACTACTTGTAAAGATGTTTCGTGCATACCTCAGCAGCAGTTAAAACAACCTTTAACAAGTACCTACCTTTCCGACAGGAGAACAGAGGTTGGTGCTCTTTTTAAATAAGCTTTGTCAGTGTTCTGAAAAGCCAGAAGCAGGTCCTTTTACGAATTTTTAAAACCAGTATTTGCCTCCTTCTCATTTCTGGCCTTCTAAACAGCTTCATGATTGTCGAACATATTTTACATTACGACAGCAGTGTATCAAATCGAAAACTGGTTAAAGAATTTGCAGTGGATATGGCAAAAATAATCAGAAGCGAACTGTTTTTGGCTGAAAAAACATGTACTTATTCCTATTTTCATTAAACTGCTGTCATCTCAAAACGTATCAGCTCTGTCTACAGCCATGCCATCGTATTGCCTGTATTTTTGACCACAATTTTTGTAAAATGTCTTCGTACCATAAACCCAAATCTGCTTCTATCGCCCAGCTTACTCTAACAGCTAGAAAGGACTTTCAATGTCAAAGCTCTTGCAAATGTAGTAATTTCACTTTACGGAGTCTCAGCAAATTTCATTGCCTGAAATTCGAACTTAGTGATAAACAAATTTTAAAATCTTTCTTCTATCAAATGCACTAATTATAACTAAAAACAAGAAGCAGTTTCGTTTTGACTTCCGGGCACTTGCAGATGCCAATGTCTTCTTTATCAAACTTCAAATGGCTTTGCCAGCACTCTAAAAGAAACAAAAAGCACACAATTCGTTGATATCTTTCGCCAACAATTTTACTATAAATAGACAGCTACGCCGTCGAAATAATTGGGAGTGAACTCTTGATATGATTACTACGCAGGATTAAGCGAATAAACGACAAGTTTTTATGCAATTTTAAAAGCACCATGGTCGTTGAATTTGCTTGCCCTACGTCTCTTTTTAATGGCAATCAAGTTTGCAAACGCACAATCACATAAGAGACTTCAAACGGGACTGTTCGGGAAAGGCATGTACTTGAACACGCCACTACGAACGTCTAGCAGCAGTTTGCCAGTAGCTTGCAATCAGGGAGCGAGATCAACACCGTCGCAAAAACACCAAGACATACAAAGAATGCTGTCAGCATGACTCCTCTATGCCAAGTATTGCAGCATTTTCGCACTATCCAATCAAGTGCAATGTTTTGTACGTGACACCTAAGACAAGTGCCTCGGGTAATTTGGTTTCTAGAGAGTTTCTCGGATTCAATTTATGTCATAAATTGAACAGATTTAAGTCTTAAGGCTAGCAGCAACTGAAAAAAGAGACTAGAACATATTTGAAAACAGCATGCTGTGCAAAATATATTTTTGAAAAAACAGCCACAATGTGGCGTAATTCATAGGTCACAAATACATCTTTTCCTAATTCATAAAAACCTTCCCTGAACTTTTTTTCAGTGTTTAGAAAATATCTAACGTTTCGTTTTTGACTGTTTTTTCATGCCTTGCGAGAAACACACATTCTGTGCACGCAGATTCGTTGCGATAAGTAACGAGAGTAGTTTTTTGATTTTATCATTTTCACAAAAAGTTGGTATTAATGTACACCGTTTGAGCATTGGTAATTTGCCAACAAAACACGAACAATGATGCAGGGGGAGCGTCAAAGGCGGTAGCCGAGCTGTGGATGAAAGATCCGGCGGCCCAGAAGTAGGTCCTCCCCCCCTGCATTGGCGACGAAAGCAATGCCGAAGGTATAACAGAGCAGCGCTCGCGTAGGCACAATGCTCGGGCCGGGCGAATATTTCGGCGTTTGCCAATGGAAATCTGCGTGGAGTCCCACGTTAAACGGGGAGTGCATCAGGTAAGCTCAGGAGAATGTACCGCGGAAGGGAAAACGTTCCGAGCATATCCGACAAGACTTTCCCCCCCGATCGACGTCGGAAAGACCTGGGATAGTAAGACTCTGGCTCGGGGATGCGAGTTCAACACTTCCGTGGCAGGCTGCTGGTTTAACGACGCGGTTGCTGCAGAGCTGCAGATGAAAGAGCGAAGCGCATACTGTTTCCAGGAGAAATTGTTTAACGCAGACAGCAGATGGATGCGAAAAGAAAAGGGGGCGTCAGGAACAGGAGCCCCTAAACGATGAGAAAGAACGCAGGGGGAAAACAAAAGGGAGTGGTGGAACAGGGCGCTGACGGAAAAAAGGACCAAAAGGTTAACAGTGGAAGCTAAAAAACGGAAGGACACTAAATTAACAGAACGTCCAAAAAATAGCGATCACGTCGCAGAAAGCAAGAAGGGAAAGCAGGCTTGAAAAAAGACTGAAGGTCGTCGAAAACGACTGCTTGTGCGCCTAGCGGCAGGAAGGGTCGAAGTCCCATAGGAATGACATTCCCATGGACAAGCCTGCCAAAACACCATGAGCGGTGAAAAAATAAGTTAGACACTCTCGCACAAACTGCTACAAGCAATGAGAAGTAGAACTGTGTTGACAAGACTGTAGGACAACTTACTCAAGTTAGAACACCACGCAGACTTAAAAAACAGAGAAGGATGAATTACGAAAACTCGCCACAGCAAATATAGCTTTGCACTTTGTGCTCACTGAGAAACCAGAGCTAAGCCTTAACGATAAAGACGTAGCATGGAGCCTGAGATTCATGGAGATACTGACCTGGAGACATCAACAATTTTGCGTGCAAAGAAATGCGGCGCCACGAAACTTTTCGTAGCTGACTTTTTTTCAAAAAGTACACATTGACAGAGTGACAGAGACCAGCGTCACTTCAGTGGGTTCGTTTTTAAGTGGGCTATTCTTCGCACTAACGCCTTTGCACTTGCCGTATAATGCGCTGATGTAACAATTAGCTGCGAAGTGCTTGCCGTGATTGTGAGGGTATCAGTCCTAGATAGAGCGCTGTTGTCCACTAGATCAGGGGTTCGTAAAATAAATCAAATTTACATTTTAAATTTGCCATTCTGGTCAAACCGAATAAATGTCATCGTTTAGCCTACCCATCTGTGTGCTAAGTTTCATACAATTTTGCGCAAGAAAATTCCTACTGCCGACAGTAGTCTTAAAATTAATATTTAATTATAAAGATACTTTCCACACGAAATGTTTGGGTTGCGAGAATTCAGAACTATTTTGTAAGATCGAGCCAAAAAAATATTTGTGGATCCCTGCACTAGATCGCGGAACAGTTTAAAGTTGTAACTATTGTACAGCTCCTTATCGCAAAACTTCAGTCAAGTTATATAGTTCAAGTTGCTTTTGCGTGATATTTCGTTTAGATTTAGAACATTGTTTCTAAACTGTGTACGTTTTGATCTGCGAGAGAGTGTAGACATAACGTTCCTCAATACATACGTGAATGGACGATTTGTGTAGTGAAGATGGTCGGAGAGCGTACGAGAAAAAAATCTTGTTGTGTGGTGTCACGGCAGCAAAAAGGTCGTTTTTTGTGATATACAACTTTCTCTTTGGACAAATGATGACACCAAATTGTCTCTGAAGTGTAGGCTGCCAAATCGTATCAGTTGGGGTTTTTGACCGGTGCTTCTGAAAAGTTGAAACGAGGGCATGTGAAACGCTACGCAGCTGTGCCAAGCGTTTTGGGGACCTCGGGGTCAGGACTTTGCCCGCGGCCTCGAGTTCATTTAATCCGGCCCTGGGTACACCAGTGAGGGGAAACCGCAGAGAGGGTACATCCTGCAGGGCCTCCTGGTCTGAGGCACGCTGCCCTCTGCGAAAGACACGGTAGGGTCGGAACTGCAGGCTGAGGGCGGAGCAATAACAGCGAGAAACCACGAGGCTGGTAAACGAGACCTAATCGTGTACGACTGAGCTGTGACGAATGGCCACGTGGAATAGGCGTGGGCGTGTACGTTAGTAATGACGCAGCCTGAGGAAAGGGACGAGTTCCGACATGGTGCTCGTGAGAGGGTGTACATCCTATCAAAGAATGAATTACATAAACACAAAAATAATGCCCGTATAGCGAATAAGATCAGCGAAAAGTCAAGAGCTGAAAAATGAAGAAGACACACCCTGTGATAGCACATGTAAAAGTACGTTGATCGGGGCGATGCTAAGTAGAATGAATAACTAGCAGACAAGTACACTAGGCAAAGTAGACAACAGTCAACGACGGCGCACCCGTTAGCGAGCGAGGTGAAAATTGAATAATAAACAGCTAGTGAAGACACTAAGCGACGCTAATCTTACAATAATGCCAAGGCATGTACCGGCTTAAAACGCAAGAGAATCAGAAAAATATAGCGAAACTCAAAACATTATACAGAGAACGGCATGTCGAGGCGAAAATACGAAAAAAACAACTTACGACTCCATGATGTCCACGGCCGGAGGCGTAGAGTCCTGGCGAATGAAAGTCCGTTCACGGGAAAAAAGGTGGAACAGGAAAAGTTCGTCGTTCAAAATGTTGGAGGAGATCCTAGCGACGACAATCCAGCAGTAAAGTCCAGACGACAACGGGAACTTCGTGGCAAAAATCTTGCTGACCGAAGCCTTTTACTTCATATGGTCAGCACCACCGGTTTGGGAGCCACTGTAGAGCCGGCGGTCTGGAACCATTTAGTAGCAGTTGTGGGTCCAACGGAGGAGGAGACGATGACGGAGGCTCAAGGAATCTAGTACTTGTAGTCCTTATAACCTCCAAGACCAGATGTCGCGCAAATCATGATCTTTATTTTTCGTCGACTGGCATAGGCTCAAACCGACAACAAACAGAAAGGCTGGAGGCGTCTCGAAAAATGAGAAATAATGACGCTGGCTCTCACACCGGCTCTCACACCGGCTCTCACACCTGACTTTCACTACTCCGCGCGAGTCGAAGTTTGTGTCTTGAAAGGCGCGTCACACCACCACGCACAAGGTGCATTCGATAAGTGCAATCCACGCTTCAATTAAGTTGCGGGCCGAAGCAAGGTTCGCTACAGCACCACTCGAAAAATATAGAAAGAGTGTTGCAAAATCATTGTAGGATTAGGAACTTGTTACACTGTAAAAGTACCCGTTTGAAGTCTAGATTTTTTCTAAGATGATGATACCAGGGTTTTTTAAGGTGTTTTAGGGACCAGATTCGGGTCCCTAGAGTCAGAGAAAATTATCATCGGGTTCCTGGAATCAGAGAAATCGGGTCCCTAAATATCCATATCGGGTACCTAACATTTTCCTTAAAAAAACCCTGATGATACTAAAGTGCAACTTTTCAAATTAGATTTGGATCTATAGTTTAGAACAGTATGGGTAGAAGAATATATCATTTTCTGTGAAACGCTGAAACTGCTCATCGACAAACAGATGCTAACCACGAAGCTCATGCTAGCAGTCAAACCAGGATCCTGTGACACTATAAATATGCCACCTGGACAGGGTGCTTAGATGAATACAATGATAACATTAGACTGTTCAGCACATTTATGACGTAAATCATTAAAGGATGGTATTGTTCCCTTAACTTGAGTAGTTTAAGTAGTTTTTCCATCTTTGTCACGACGTTGCTAGTTGCACCAAAAAAACATTTACCAAATTTTTTATATTATTAGCATAAGAACCACCCATCATCAAATTTAGAGTGGTGCCCATGGTACTTTTAAAGATCACTGTGCACAGATGTGGAGGTCAAACTAATTGTTAAATTGTATCTTTCGGTTGATCCTTCAAGTATTGTTTTAAGAACTTTTCATATTATCGCTAATGTTTGATATAATCTAATTAGTTGTTAAATAATAGATTATTTTTAAAATGTTCTGAAGCCAAAGAGGTAACTATTAATTTCCTGGTCTGCGTTCGTTTCAACAAGTTGATAATTAAGATGTATTTGAGGGATGATGAAACGCCGTATAGATTGATAACAATGTTTTGATTCAATGCTCTATGAAATGACATGCTCTAAAGCATTTTGCTCTTATTAGAAAGTCACGGAAGAAAACGAATACGTCAACTAAAGCTTTCTTGAAGTGTGTTTTTGGCTGACATGTTCAGAAACATTTTTCACTACACGCGTATTGATCCGTGAATCAGTGAGTTTGCGCGCCCCGTGCCTATTTCATGTCAGGCACGTTAGTGCAATCAAGGTTGTGAAGCTGTATCTCCGAACGTGACTGAAAAGAGTCGTTTCTGTCCATATATTTCAGCAGCAAACAAAGCTACGGCTTCGAACAGCCGTCGCTCCTCTTCCACGTTCGCTGTAGTGTACATTCAGAAAGCTCTCAGAACAAGGGCGATAAGCTCTCTGCGAAGGTCTTTCTTATATCCTTGTCCACCAGGGTCTCCCACTTTACTAGGTGGAAATTCCAGGTCGTGCACATATCAGTTGCAGCTGGCGCCTCCCGTTGTCATATAAGTCCACATCACCATGCTGATTATATAATCACTATCTTCCACAAGTTTGTGTCGTCTCACGTTTACATTGAAGTATCGTGCATTCTTTAATTTTAACACTTTCACAAGGCATCACTAATTTCATCCACGAATCACCAGCTTATGGCAAGATTCCCGTTTACGCGTGGCTCTCAAGTCTCCCAGAGCATAAGCACTCTGCGCTGTCCCCATTCACTTCCCCAGATGCGTAGCTGGCGTAGTGTGGAGCCTTTAGTTGTGGATAGCTGAAGGGATAGACCAGGGGTCAGCAACCTCTATTAACAAAATAGCCATTCTGCTTCATCTTCCAGCAGATAAAATCGGTGAAGAGCCACGAAACGTTGATACCGTTTTATTTTCGTGTGACTTCATAGGAGCATATGCTGAGTTGCAATTAAGATAGTTCTAATAATATTCAAGTAAATATTTAAATTCCAGGTTTTGAGCTACTTTGAAGGAGCTGTAAGGCCACATGCAGCTCCGGTGACACATGCTGCCACTCTCTGGAGTTGGGATAGATTGTGGCAAAAGTTCCGGTCTACGTGGCCGCGTTTGTGCTGCTTCGCCGCGAGCAGACTGCGCTGCGTGTGTTTTTAAATCACGTCGTCTTCAAATCACGTTAAATCTGCGCACTTGTGTGCCGCGTTGAGGTGTCTTCTACTGATTTTTGCTCACTACGAAGACAATCTTGCAAGCATATGTTTGGGAAACGCGCGTGCTACTTTCGACGTTCGGTATTTTGAGTTTTAGCGCTGCCAGTGGCCAAACCAGCGCACGTTGGATTCGTTGATGACGTTTCCTCTTGTAGTGCCCTGCGGTGGGCTGCAGTGGCCTACTGTGTGTTTCAGGGTTGTAGGAAATACGAATTGGTAGTGTAAAAATTTTACAGTTTTTGTAGTACTGAAATCAATCAGCTGGTAAGTGACAGTGACAACTTTTCGTAGTGAATGGTGCAATGATGGCGAGTCAATGGTAGGACCGTGCGTGATGCCAGGACGGTAATTCTACTTTACATGGTGTGTGATTTAAATATTAATAAAAATTTAATTATGAGTTCTATCTTGATTTCACGTTCATATTGTGTCAGAGTATTAAGAAAACAAACTGTAAAAGGAGCTGTGCAGTTAGTTGCAGAAGTCATGATATCTTTTTCTACGGTAGATGGAAAATATTTGATAGCCTTTTTTAACCATGGCTTGACTTTGATGCTACATATGTGTTTCGCGGCATACTGGATATCCGCGTGGCCCACAATGGCGCTGCAGACCACTTGTGACATTCTCGAAAGGAGTACAGAAAACAAATATAAATGAAACTGAGCTGCCAAGCAGAATAGCTAATGATGTGACCATTGTGAGTTTGTTTCAGGTATGGAAAAGTGTATTTCATATCTCAAATGAAATCAACGACAAAGTTGTATTGGTATAAAAGCTTACTTAGGGTGAGTTATAGCAGTGTGCAGCTCACCCAAATATGAATTTGTTGGTTATCTTGTTATAGTAAGACTGGGTTTGTGCATACAGCCAAAGGGGAATTTATTGGATGATAATAGAAGAGGATGAAAAACATTTTTTCTAATCATAGGCAACACTTCAACCATAGTTTGTGTTGCGGTGGAAGTGACATGAACAACCAATTCTGTTGCGTTGCGCCAGTTCTGGAAGCGGACAAACGTTTTTTGTCATTAATATTTCAGATTCAGTCCAGTGAGCTGAACGGATGATAATAAAAAATGGACCGAGAGAAAAAGCTGATGTACGGAATATTTCAAAATTTGTATTTTTAACTAGCATTCTGGAATTTTATTACGTCCGCACCTTTGCTCGCCGAAAGAAACGAATATGGCGGAATGTACACTAAGATTTAATAAATTCAGAAAAGCACAAAGACACGACTCACAAAACTCTAATCACAGTTGCTCTTGCAAATCTTGCGCAGAAATAAGTGACACATTGCATGGTGCAACTACCTGCACGTGATGTCATGTGCACAAAATGCTTCTTTGTTTATTTGGTTCTGTGTTTAAAACTATTAGTAGCAATATGACAAATACTTGAATGTCTATTGTCATACGATTGCCAGCGTTACGCAATCTTTCTCAGCGATAGTAATCGAATACCGGTAGTGTGCAGAGCGTGACTTGCATACCGTATGTAAAGCCTTGGTAAGGAAAACTGTGGCTTTCAACTTAAAATTATTGTTTTTGATATAACAAACTTGTAAAATTCGCTCCACTCGCAAGTGCAATCGTAACACTCACAAGTGCAATCGATGCTTTCTAGATCAGGAAGAAATAGAGCAAGTTGTAGATCTAATTCATAAAAGACTATACGGTTTAGAGAAAATCACTCAACCCAATTAGTCATTACAACTATTTATAAAGAACTGCTCAAAAAACTTGATAATACATTAATAATCTGTTCCTTATTTTTAGGCATATCAAAAGCATTTGAGTGCATGTGATCATGAAATTTTACTTGATAGTAAACTTTATCACTTTGGTATAAGAGGTATTTCGCATAAACTATTCTCAAATTATTTACATAATAGAATGCAGTGCACCAAAATAAGGGCATTTAAATCTTCATACAAAAGGATCTACTGTGGAGTCCCTCAGGGTAGCGCCTTTGCGCCTTAATTCTTCCTGGTGGTATCAATCTTCATTTATTTTAATGTACACTAACAACTGGTTTCGTTATTGCGCGATGGCACTTTGTATTGCTTCTGTTTATTACAAACAAAAAAGCAAATCAAATTGAATTTGTGAGATTTCTGCCAAGAGAAAGGATAAGGTACAAGTGAATGCATGTAGTAAAGTGAAACGTGGATGATACGAATTTCTTAAAAGAACAAATGAATGCATAAACGAATGACACGAAACACAAAATTCTCGACTGTAGTGACTATATAACACAGGATACAGCACAAATTACAGATAAAAAGATGTGGTACAAAACGATGCTGGTACGGCTACAGATCAAAGACAACAATTCATGGACAACGCTTTTCTGCTTAAGCGACACGACGACAGCGCCATTCACTGGTCAAACTTAACATTTGTACAAATATTAATCGTATCTTTGGAGCTAGACAAGGCAGGCGTAATAGTGACAGCGACATAGCGACTCACTCTTGCTCCAAAGATTTATCGTGTTTACTTCGAGATGGACGAGGGCATTTGGGGCATCCCCATCTACGCTACTCACGACTTACTCCGGATCAAAGTTGACGCGGCGGTTGTGGGTATATTGAAATCTCAGGGTGAACTCTGTGAAACTGCGACAGCACAATTTACACTTATCCCTTTCGCTGATCATCATCAGGCCAGTGCTAGCAATTCATTTCTGCCAAAACGTCTTCTAACCAAAACCCATTCTGATCAAACGTCTTCCTTGTTCGAGCGAACTGCAGCGATATTTATAACAATAACGCAGAATCACTAGAATTTGATTAGTTTTTTTGCACTTACGCGTAATTGAAAGCTCTTTTGAAAAACAGCGACGAGACCAAAGAATTCTATATTTATAGCAGTACTGCCAGTTAAATTTTGGAGATTGTAAAATTTGAATCAAATAGCGAAAACAGGTAGAAACTACCAGAATGTAAACGTAACCGTTAACTTTATCATTTAAAAGGTCTGCTTAACTTTGTCATTGAATGACAACTTCATCATGACGTTAGCCTGTTTTCCTAATTCACACCAGAAGAGCAAAACATTTGATCTAACGAACAGTTAGGCTACGATTTTTCTGACTAGCATAAAACAGCAGTGATACTTCCATTACAAGACCACACAGACAAACACGATGATGAAAAGAAAACCACGCAAAGAAAGTGTTTGTCTATATTACTATCTCCAATATAAACAAAACGTTTTACCTCTTTGTGTTAAAAGCGGGGAAACGTTTGCAAGCAAACACACAATGTAAATAAAATCAGCGCCATTTAGTGATAAAGACTTCTAAACATTGCTGTAAAACGATTGCTCATTGGCCAAAATAACTGTCCTATCATGAAAGATACAGTGCTATTGGTTAAATAACTGGACTTTTCAATGTTGTAAAGTGTTGAGTTTTCATTGGCCAACTTTGAAGCAAGATACACTGGATATTACAGGCGCAGACTACGAATACAACCTGATTGTATACCTTGCAAACCGGCTATTTTATTCTTGTGCAGTGAAAGAATGCAACACAGGTCTACAACATAATTTTCCTGAATGCGTTATTACTAGACCATACTAAAAATGCTTACAATGTGGATTCAGTAACGTTAGCTACACAACTACCAACGTACCAAGGCAAACGCTGACAACCAAGTTACCCACAATGCATTTCGCAAGCAGCAATGGTTGGCTTAGATAACAGGAAGTTATTGGTTGTGGGAAGATAAATTTCTTCAACGTATCAGATAAATATGATTAGTGACAGTTGATTGCATTGATAGACACAGCCCAGGGTGAACAACAAACATCGAAAACTGGCAACGACAGTGTAACAAACACGGGCAACGACAGTGTAACAAACACGGGCAACAACGTTGTACTTGTATAACGCGATGTAGCATTTGCTTCAATATGTGGCCTGCCTTGTTAAAACTTTTTGTATTTTATCTATAAATGTCATCAACGCTTAAATTCGTTTTTCTGTTTACATCGCATCAGGTTTGAAGCTATGCACTGCCAGTTTATTGCTTCTTATCTTCTTGGTGCTTGAGTGCAGACATTGGCAAGCGAGAACGGATCAAGTCCTTGACATACACGAATGTAGCATGACAACCAAATTCTTCTCACACCTAAAACAAAAAGTAAGAAGCTGCTAAAAACACTTCACTTATTTTAATATTCTAATACAGTACATTTGTTACAGATGACATCAAATGGTCAATTCTTGCAAAAGATTTATCTGTAACTAAAATTTCGCTTTTATGTCATTCTTGTGGAAATGATAGAAGTTGAAAAAACACCTCTTGTTTAGTGATCAAAATAATAACTGAAAGACATTTTTAGCCGATTATGTGGAGGTACATCAGCGCAACATAATCAATAAACAAGAAGCAGCAACAACATATTTCTCGCAATATCGAAATATCCTAATGCAACAGTTTGCTTTTTCAGCGTTGCATGCTCATCCTCCCATGCTCCAACAAAGTGGGGAAACCATCTTACAACACAACTCATAGACCAAAACATCTTGCAACAGTGTAGTTTCGTGACCAGAAAATTTGCTTTTGCAACCATCGGCATAATTCATACATGGATCCAGTGCGATGTTTCTGTGCCAAAATTTGTCTCTTAAACAGGGATGCCGTGCAGCAGGTATTTGGATGCCGCGCAGCAGATATTTGAATGCCGTGCAGCAGGTACTATCGCTTTGCGAAAGGGATTGCTTATTTCTTCATGACCTTTTTTTATAAATCTGGAATATGTATGGTAGATTTCATTTGATGAAGTGTTTCTTGTAGATGTCACCCATATCCACAACCTCTTTGCAAACTTTCAGCGTATGATTTTTGGAATTGGGAAACTGATTTGAAATCCAAATAATTTGGTTCCCTTGTGCAGTGACTCTACCTAGTCAATATTGAAATACTTCACCATTGTGGCAGCGGCTAAGAAGCTACCCAAACTATTTTTTCACAAAAAATAGCGGTCCATTATCGGGCATTGGCGAGTCTTTTGTTTTAAGCCAGGCATATGTTTCTTTGAAACTGTCGCAATTTCATCACCTTCCACTACGTTACTTGTAAAACATGCATGTGGTAAATCAAAAACATTCTGAAAACGAAACTCATTGTCATATTTGAAATGAGATATTTCGTACCATTTGGAAATATTTAAAACTGTTGTTCTCTCAGTGACGAACTCATAAAAGACACGTGATCCTTTTGAAAAAGACAACTTTCACCTATTTATCTACCGTCGAAAGAGGAAGCAGGAATCTACTGGGAAGTACTCAGAATATGTAAGTTTGAAAGAACTTTGTTTTTGAATGACTTCAAGTGCTTTGTGGTTCGTTCTTGTTGGACAGGCAGTATTTTGGGCATGTTTTCTGTTAGATTGCATATAAAGTTAAATCAAATGTCTTTGACGTATACTTTGAATCTATTTGTCGCCGGTGCAACTGAATAGCCAGAACAAACAAAGTTAAATCACTACATGATTGTTACCGTAATTTGTTTTTACCTATTGTACCCTTTCAAGCTTTCATCAAATTGCTGTTCAAAAGAAAACACGACTAGTTTTCAGTTAAAAAAATAAAACACTCTGAACGAAACATGTCGGTGAAACGATTTTCTTAACTTACGTGGTTTTCTGTGTGCCAGAGACCATTCCCACCAGGTTTTATTGAACAAAAATACTGACAGCAAATTTTTTTAAATCCGTCGCTCCTTTTCATTCTGCTATGGTCAATCTGTAGTCAAATGTTGATACATTGTTATGGCATTCATGCTCATTCCGTTATTTTCCTCTATTCTCAAGATCTTAAGGGACAGTGTACTTTAGGTTGGAGGCTACGGTATCAATGCATGAATATGTAAAATGCAAAGCGCAAAATACTCGTAAAAAATTGTGAATATTACTGTAACAACCTGGAAGAAGTTTTTTGATTTTTATCAAAATTTAATTTATATATTTTCTTCGCTTCTACAGCAGGACTTTCTATTACGCCAAACGTCTTGAAAGCAGCGCACGCATTTTATCGAATGCCGACGGTAATGTTCTCGCCCACGGATCGCCACGTGGGCATTCAGGATGTGGAGGCAAACCTCACTGTCGTATACGCTCAAAGGGAGTGAAGTCCTTTGAAAAGGAACTTTGCGTAAATAGCTCAGAACATCCATGATGTTGGGGACAATTTTAGTACCTCTTCCGAACAAGATAGCCCGAAATTAAGCGGGCGAGGTGGCTTTACCGAAGTAACGTCAGAGACTCCTATGATATGGTTTTTGTTTTGCTGAGTTCAGTTTCGTTACACTAGTTTTTTTACTCGTCTCGGAGTGCCACGAGTGATCTGCGACGCCCATCTCCGCTTGCTTGCGTTGGGGCCTAAAGCAATGGCAACAATTCGAAAGATGATGTCTGTTTTTATTTACAAACGTAATTTTTGCAGTTATTTTAATCAAGATTTTGAATATCTCTATTTTTGGAAAAACATTCAATAAATTTTTGCAATATCTGCGATTTTTCGCGAAAACTGGAGGTCGCCGCTCGAAAAGCAACGAGATGTTGTTTTGTTCTTTCTTTACAACCGTATTTCCGTTTATGCACTAACCAACAACAAAGCAATCTTGAATAAAGTAATTAGCTTCCACTTACGTAAGTGTCAGTAGACCATTGTACATCTTGGTTTTTAACAGAAGATTCACTCCACGGCTGTAGCACTGTCGTTGGTTGCTCCACTGAGAAACAACAATTGTAGTTGATTCACTTAAAATAGAGCAGTGAAAACTTAACATGTTTCGTTTTCATTTATTGCCGGTTCTTCTGCGCAACGGCAGTCTGTGTTTACTGGTTTTAAAAGATAACGCAACTTAACGTATGGCATAATCTCACCAAATTATTGTTTATTTACAATCGCAGAAAACAACAAATCTTTGAAAAGAGCTTTACTTACATCCCTCGTCATTTTTCGTTACAGTAGGGAAACTGGAAGATATTGGTAAATCATGCAGAAGACCAAAGAAGCAAAGCAAATAGATTCCAATCCACTTGTCCATGCCTTATGTTCGAGCTTTGAACGCTTCTGAAACATTTTAGTTATTTTAGTCTTTCATCTAATACAGCAAACACTTGTTAAACTTATTTTTAAAGCAACGGCATTTACTAGTGAAAATAAAGCGCAATCAGCTTGTAGTTGGCGATTTTTTAATTGTTTGTAATTTGCGATTTTTTAATTGTTTACATAGCTCAGAAATTGAAAGTTCAGATTTTCAATGTATTTGTTTTTGTTTAGCAAACGTAATTGAAACTAGAGGTGCATTTAATAACTTTTTTAATGAAATTTAAATAGTGTGTGCGTCATCTAGTATAAGACACAATATCCGTAATCACAACTCACATTATCCATGTGAAAACATGCAAAAGTTCTGAAATACTGATACGCAATTTCAAAAACTCTTTACCGTTTTGAACAAACAAAATATGGCTGGAAAATTAAAAGACTCACAAGCTTTAAAAAGTTGTTGTTTACGTTTATATTTTGAGAATATTACCACCTAGAACAAAGGTTTTACTAACATCTTTTGTCATTGAAAATAAATTGAAACTTAAATGGGCGTCAGGGATTAAATCCCATTCTCTATAATTACCACATGTCGAAGTTTCGTTGCAACAGACATTGTCCAACAAACGCAACACAGTCATTTACTTAAATGTCTGAAACTCCTGGAAAATTGCAAAGTTAAAATTACGTTTCCCTTGCTATAGAGATAAATCCTTTCTCAGCACAGAATGAGACAATAAGATCTTACAGAATATGTGTTTCGCCTACAAAGTAGGCATCATCAGCTTTTATTCAAATAGAATCAAGCGTCTTATTCGTTTCACTTGCTTTAGAACTGCTCATTTTGAGGATGGCAGCAATCGTTATATAGTTGGGTATCTACCAGGAAGTTGGGAAATTTTGAGAAGGTTTGGCGCATTTCAAGGGAAAACAACACTGCAAACAGGAACTCACAAGTTCCTCTTGGAATTCATCAAAGAGTTGTAAATAAAACATCTCTTTGATGAGTGTAAGCACAGATTTCATTGCCATTTTAGCAAAACCAAACTATTTTAAAACTGCAGATGACGTTCATTAAGCACGATGTTGCGACGATGTACACCACTGAAAATAGATCTTCTGCCCCAGCAAGGGGAAACGAAATTGTACTATCTAAACTTCATTTGTAAAAGAACTATATGGCAAGGAAAATTATTTGAAAAAGATAGTCATAGCAGCGTAATATTTACTTAGAAAAATAATGAAGTGTCCGACAAAACCTCGTTCTACCATAAAGCCCATTGCTGTCGTTAAACTTAAATTGAAGTTGACAAACGTGCATGTCTTCATGGTTTTATTCATCCCATACAGAAGCACTCATATACTTTGGGTTTGACGTGTTTCGCTTCTACTAAAACAGATCATCATTCTGACAGAAAAAATAAATGCGAATGAGATTGGTAAAAGCGAGAAGGGGTTAGTATAAACAGTTGAACAGATCTTTTGACTTCATCCTATTTTAAATTTGAAAAGCTTTTCCTTCTTTCGCTTTGAAAGCGTGTTTTGAAACAAAGCTCAATACAACTAAAGTAAAAGGCGTAAACATTGATGATATAACTGTTTCACATCATCAATGGTGATACGTTCGAAGTCCACAAATTTGGATTTCGAAAATTCAGTGCAGTTATACCCAAAAAGATATGTCACGTTAAGTGTTTGCGTTAAGGTTGGTTCGTTGTACGTTGGATTGGCTTTAATCGCAAGAAATCAATTTGTGTGTTTCGATCGTTTGTTCTGAAGTTCAGGTTGCTTCAGGGTTTTGTTGGAAGGCGGATTGCAATAGCAGTTCGGAATGCATTTGCTGAGAAAAATGTTATGCCCAGGCCTTCAATGCACAGGCACAAAATAGTCTCCCTAACATAATTGCTTGCTCTAAAGTTTGAACTAGACAAAAGATTGAAATGCCCAGTAATATGACTAATTCACTATTGTCACAAGTGATTATCAAGGCCTGTAGATTAATACTGACAAACGGGAAAATACTATGCTATTTATACCCGTATTTATTTTCCTTTCAAATTCAATGTCCACTGTATGGTATTCTTAGCAATTGAACCGGATGGTAAATTCTGCTCCGGGAAAGCCCCATCGTTTGAACAATGACGCAATGTTTTGTCACTCGCTCACGCCGTGATAGTGTTGCTAAGAAGTATTGAAGGATAGAACAGATTTCAAGATCAAATATCGTGCGAAGAAACGGAAATTCTTGAAGTTTTCTCCCGACTTTGTTGCCTGTCCCAGCAGACCAGCATTTGTCATCGACAGAAAAATTTCTTTTTATTTTGAACAGTATGTGACGTTTAGTTGTTTATCTCTGCTTAACCCATGCTTCTCTGGCATGTGTTTTAATGAAAGTCTTCGTCAGGGTTAAAGCATTTCCGGCAAAGTTCATGAAAAACATTTTGAGTGTGCACGAAACACTAATGCACACATGCATCCACTATACTTGCATTCTTTGCTTCTCTTTCAAAGGCAACGGCTCCTAATATGTATGAAACAGATGTTGAAACACTAACGGAAAAGTTCTTTCATTCGAACAATTTTCGCAGCTCGGCTGGAAAAATTTGCTATTTTCCAGGAGTTTAGGACGATCTTCTATTCGAGAAAGACGTGCTTGCGTACTTATTGCCTCATGCTTAGACCTCCTCAGACAATTTTGATTTTCATCATGTTTTTCAAGAAGCCATAAAGCACTAGAATAGCCGAAACGGTCATTTTAACATTTTGCATTTTCAAAATATCACATTCCTCGACTTTTGCTAACTATGACTTCGACGTTATCCATAAAAATTTTAAGTTAAACTACCTATTCATTTCATCTATTGGGGATATAGCTCGAACAGCCAAAAACGGTCATTTTGACCGCTAAGAAGAGAAAGGTTAGAAAAGAACTTCCACCATCTGTAAAAATAATACAAGTAGAAAGCTTTGAAATGCACTGATGATAATAACAGGAGTTATCGAAACGTTTGCAATATGTCGTTTGTATCGTTTTCCTTGGCCGTGATTTTGATTATAAGGCTATTTATCACTTCCGCTTTTCATGCACCAAAGTAGAAAGGTATTTTCAAACCTACAACTGAACTCAGACAATATTACCTCGTGTAACGAAGAGTTAAAAAAAACTGCATCTGAACAAGCATCAAATAAAACCACCAAGAAAACTATAAAGCGGAAACAGAGTTAAGTGGCAACGAACTGCACAGAAAACAAAATTGCAGAATGCTGGCATATATACAGCAAAATAGTGCGCGGTTTGTGCACAGTTAAAAAAGTGGTTGCGCCCGCCACATGTGCTGCGATAAATGGACATAATAACTTAAAGTTGCACGTGCACGGTGATAAATTCAGTGTAAATTTCCAGTTACAAATAATTAAAAATAATTTTTGAGTTGAAATTACTGCCGCGACAGGATCATACGAAAACTTGATAAAATAGAATAGGTCGTTCTCTTTGCACTTACGATAGGTCGTTTACTACCTTCAGTCACATCTTTAGGCCTACCTGTTCAGTATGAAAAACTTTTTTTTCTTCAAAAAACCTGAATCAGATTGTAACTAACTTTATTGCTGTCTAAACGAATCTGAGTCAATGCCTTCAAGGAAATTTCCATGCTATAATTCAAATTTATTTTCCAGTTATACGTACATGCACGACGGTGTGTGTTCAGGTACAGTTTTCGAGGATCTTGTATTTGTATCGCAGAGAATATAGTTTATGCTTATCAGGTTCAAGTGATCTTTAACATCCAAGATATCTCTTGCTTGACGAGCGTGACTGATATCCTCATGAACCCTTAAAAGATTAAATGATTAGTGGAGCTGTGCGACTCTTGAAGGCACAACTCCCAAAAACATAGCTCTTCGTTCTGTAGCTAATGCAATAAGCGTCAGCATGAACCTTTTAACGATAAGCATGGCATTGGTGCAAATATAGACCAAGCCAGGAAATAGTCTGAATCAGACTTTTATATACATGCTGTAATTTGTTGAGTTTAGTTTTTTGTCAGTTTTTTTTGTGTTCTATAGTTTTACTTTGTAATAAAATATTATACCATTTCATTTGAAACATACTTTTTCTCAGTTTGTTTTCATTGTTGGTAGCTCAAGATTATTGATTTTTGTTAATAGAAAGTTTAAACCTAGCTTCAACAAAAGCATTAAGAACGCAAGAAATAAAATATAAAAATTTCAATTCTTTTTTAATGCATTCCCTTATTAAATAACACACGCGTGAATCATGAGTAAATTTAATGCTTTTTACTCTAACCGAAAGTCAAACTTTACAATGTTAATTATGGCGATAGAAAAAGGAGGGGGACTAAAACATCAATAACAAACCCAGAGATCACGAATTTTCAAGTACATTGGATCAGTGTTTTCCAAGATTTTCTCTTTCTCTTGCGCAAACCAGACAGGGATCGTGATAAGCGACATAACCCGTCATGTGGTTTGAGTTGGGCGCGTTGTCTCATTGCCTTGAGTTTACACTGATTATAAAGTTTCTGTGCTTTCACTGGAGGCAACAATTTTTTTCTGAGTTCGATAATATCATCATTTGGTTGACATTGGTGCTATCATTGTTCACTTGTTGTTTCCAAAACACAATTTATATTGTTCTTAATTTTTTTCAAATAGTTCTGTAGTCTACTTGGAAAATAGGGATATATCTCTTCGCCCGGCAAACGTTATGACCCATTGGTGGGAACACTGTCCTGGTCGATAAAATCGCTTACATTTCGAAAATCGTTAATGTTACGAAGTTCAACACAACAAAGCTTACACTAGCGAGCTTTAAACGCTCAGGACAGAAATAACTTGTGGTTTGGTTCGCAGTTCTTTTGCCAGCTTTGCTCTCGAAATTTGCTGTTTATTATTCTTAACGGAAAATGCAACTGTAGTCGTGCTTCTGTCAGTTGTAAGGGTGGCAGAGTTAGTGAATATTTCATATTTTTGTGCAATCCACTTGTTTTTTTTAAATGGTCTACAACGACGTCATTTGTTTACCTTGACTGAAAAGCATCCATCAAGCCAAAAATCTGAAAGATTTTTTACAGTTTTCTGAATATAACTCAGCAACAACTATGGGCGCCAGCAGGAGTGGACAAAATGGCCATATCCCCCCTGAAGCTTGGGACTAAGAACCAAGCATTTTTAGAAAACGTGAAGTCAGCAGTTAAATTCAGATTAATTGATTTAATTCTTGCAATGGCGGTTTGTTTGCCGGTACAATACTCACACTGCACAAAAGGCAGGTTCAGTTTGGGACATCTGTCACCCCCAAACGTCTGTGACTCCATGTTAAAGTTGCGCCCCTCTGGTATAAATGTGCCTCTTTTTGGTGCTTAACGAAGTAGAAACAGAACTTTAAAATATTATATTAAACAAACAATGCTTTGCACATCGTTGAACTTCAAGACTCACGTGCCGGACTTTGATCCAGCCTCTTGTCGATTGGAATCAACAATGCTATTTTTTCGTAATAATATTATTGTTCTTACAGCACCTGTGCTGTGCAAGTTATTCACATTATCATATCCACATTGTGTTGAGCTCTAGATTGAACTACCTTTGTTAGAAAAAATAGACACAGCCAGCAATGCAAGTTATTTGTTGAACTGGTTCCAAATAACTAGTTGAATTTGACATACAGGTGTGGGTTGAATTTCCTAAAAAGACGTTGTTTGGCTTTAGCCGACAAGCATAAGTCTGATGTTAGCTTACCTGCACCAAACACATTTCTCTTCTGTTCGTAAGAAAATGAGCTAAAGCTTGTTGCTTGTAACCTAATTACTACGCCATATCCAGCAGCCACTTTCCCCATCATACCTCCATTTTTGTTCTATATAATATAATTGCAACCTGGAACGCAACTCTGAAGTCTGGAAATACAACACGGAGCTGCAGCAGGTCATGTGATTTGACAGGTGTCCAGATCGACTGCGTCACAGGAAGCGAAAGCAAAACTGAAAATTGCATGCCTTGATTCCAATAGCGTATCTTCAGTCCAGCATATTGCAAGCAAATGTTTCCAGGTGAAATGATGAAAAAGACTAAAGCAAGATTCAGAAAAAGGGTCGGGTACTTTTTGGCGCCGCCGTTTTGACAACGACTATTTGGCGCCGGCCTTTTGGCGCCGAGCTGTTTTGGCGTTGTGTTGTTTCGGCGCTGTGTTGTTTCGGCGTTGTGTTGTTTCGGCGCTGGGGTGTTTTGGCGCCAGCCAGTGCAGACAAGTTTGTGTAATAAAAGTGAGACATAGAAAGGCTGGTCAAAGTAACTAATAGATAAAAGTTTGAAAACATGATAAAACTGTGATATAGATTGTGAGCTAGACCTTGCAGATATTCAAGTGGTGCCCGTGAATCATGCGGAACATGCAAATGTATGTTACTCGACGTTTATTCTGTAATAGTGCATACAACACAGGGAAAACCCTCCATGCCTTCTTGACAAAATGACATACACTTGATAAAACAATGGAGGAGACATCTCAAAAGTCCCGTCTGCGTACCACACTTCCGACTCGCGTAAAAATACTAACCAGCTTTGCCTACCAAAAATTAGTATTCTCTCGTCTTCTTGTCTACTGTCACCAAATTTTTTCACTTTGACCAGCGATTGTCACATAGCATTTTTAATTGTTCGGAATCACCAGTTCCTTTGAATTTACAGGGTTGGGAGGAACACACTTAATTAGATTGAGCTTTCTTCTTACAATTTTTTTAAAGCATGTGAGTTAGGATGTTAGCCTTGCGCAGCTTAAGAAATATTTTCAATACATCTGCTTGTAATTGTTGACGGCACTTCAAGGGTTTCTTCAGTTTTACGCTTCAAACTTGTTTTGATACAAGCAACCTCAACAGCTACTGCTGAAGCCCCGCGAGTCTTCATGGACTTTCTTCACTACTTCGTTGTTTCTAGTGTGAACACGCCCTTTACATTCATAGTTCTAGAGCAGGGTTGACGAACCCATTTGCTATCACGGGCCACTTTGTCCGCTGATTAAGCTGGCCGCACAACTTTTTTGTCATGCTATGAAACCTGTTAAAAACGAAAAAAATTGTTCATCAACAGAAACAAACAACAAACGAAACTAATAAAAGCGATGCGAACCATACAGCTGAAGTTACTTAACGCAATATTGAAGCATGAAATAATAAAATAATAAAGAAGCATTTAATGAAATTTTTTGCTCAGTGAGAAATTTGGAAACTTTTTTGCTTTACTAAGCGCTTAATATTAGGACGAACTGACGATGTGGCAACTCTCAAATGCGTGCTAAGATTTTCGCCTGTTAGCCTTGACCTCTAACGACTTTTTGTGATGTTCATTTTAGAAAAAAATTGTTCGCATAGATATGTGCTTCCAAAAACAGATGACCCTTTTAGAGCGCTAGCTCTCAAGTTTGGAAACTCTTCCTTTCATACATAAACACGATAAAATTCAAACAACGGCTTGTTCAGATACATCGCTTTCAGGGTGTCATCACTTTGTAGTTTTATGAGTTCGAGTTGGAGCTCAGAGGGTGCAGAAGCAGGTAACACTGAATGGGATAGAAAAGATATCAAGCTCCAGCTGCTTGCTTTTGATATCATGAAATCTAGCATTAACGCTTTCCAAGAGACCGGAACATTCCAAAGCATATTGAGCACAAAAAGCTGGATTGTATTTTTTCAACGTGGGAAAATGCGTGCAATCGTTATCTTTGAACTGATTTTCCCAGAGACTCAGCATTGACGTGAAAGATTTGATCTTGGTAAACAGCGAATGCAGTAGTATCTGGTCCTTGAAGTTGCACTTTCAAGTCGTTTAAATGCTTTGTGATATCTACCATAAATCCTAAGTCGCACAACCAGTTTTCATCCTCCAGCTCAATCAAAGGACATTTCTTCAAATTTCTAAACTCATTCATTTCTGGCAGAAGAGAATAAAAGCGCCCAAGCATATTCCCACAACTCGCCCAACGAACAGCACAGAAATAAAGAAGATCATCATAATCAGCGTCAAAGCCTTTGAGAACTTGTTTACAAGCGGGTCAAAGAAAGTTCAAGACTGCTGGTCTCGCATGAATGCTTCGCGGGCCGCATGTTCGTCACTTCTGTTCTAGAGACAACGACGTGTGCGTGATAGTGATCAAGCAGATAAGCGCTATCGCCAAAACAGCCCAGCATCAAAACAGCTCGGCGCCAAAACAGCTCGGCGCCAAAACAACTTAGCGCCAAATCGCCGGCGCCAAAACGGCGGTGCCAAATACTCCCTTTCCCAAAATAGCGCGCAGACTACAGTAACAAGCACACGCTAGTCTATGAAACTGCTATCACCAGAACCAAAAACGAACTAACCCCAATTATAAAACGGCTGACTGCGAGCAGAGGGGGAGGCGAGCCGCCCCCATTGGTAAGTTAAATGTAAAAACCTGCCCCCACTGGCAAGCTAAATGCAAAAAACGCAAAACATGGGCCTCTTTTATCTGACATTTTGATATTTGATATTTCATATTTTTTTGGTTTCAGTAGGTTGTTGTTTCTTGCGTTTTTCGGGGTGTTTTCGTTTTTTTAGCTAGTAGAGACATCCACGATTTCCAGATTCGCTATCATTTCTTAACTTTTTCTCAGAGTGTCGGCTAGTACTCCGCCTATGGTGGCCAGGGGACCCACTTCAACTAATTTTTGTCCCTCCTGGATCAAACCTCTAGTTACACCACTGGCTGCACTATTTAGCAGTATAAAGCGTTATCTAGCAATATGTCGCACCTTGCAGCAGTGTGCAGGAGAATATAGCACAATACAACAGTATGTATCAGTACGCTGCAGCATGTAAGCGCTTTCCAAGTGTATGTTGCAACATACTAAAGCATTAACAGCATCTAGCTGAATGCAGCAGTCAATAGCAGTATGTAGTACTGTGCTGCAGTATGCAGTAGTAAAAGGTAAATATGTGCTATTGTACAGCAGTATTTATTACTGTGCTGCAGTATTTTCAGTATGCAGCAGCATATAGCACTAAGAAACACTGTGCTGCTGTATGTAGCACTTTAAAGAGCTACTTCGCAGCATGTAGCACGGTGCAGCAGCGTGCAGGAATGTGTGGGGCGATGCAGCAATATGAATCAGTACGTTGCAATATGTAGCACTATCCAACTGTATGTCACAGCATATTCAAGCATAAACAGCATCTATACGTATGCAGCAGTTAATAGCAGTATGTAGTACTGTGCTGCAGTATGCAGCAGTAAAAGGCGAGTATGTGCACTTGTGCAGCAGTATTTAACACTGTGCTGCAGTATGTTTTAGCATGTAGCAATATGTAGCAATTTAGGTTTTGCAGCAGTATACAGCAGCATCCAGCAGTAGACGACACTATGTAACACTGTGTTGCTGTATTCCGCAGTATGGAGCACAGGTCTACTGGTGCTAGGTTGCACTATTCTCATGCATAGGGATAAGTAAATTGCGATCAATCGCTTGTGGTGTTTATCACTTGCTACCTGTGGGCGCCATCTACCGGTAACCACTTTATTAACATGTGGCGTCATCTTCAAGCCGCCACGCATGGATCCTGTTAATAAAGACTGAAATTATTTAGTGCCTTCTCAAACATCTTTTGGTAGTCATGATTTTCTTGAAAAATAGTATTTGACGAATTTTCAGTTTAAATGGACAAATATTTCAGTGGCAGATGGGATCACGGGTCTCGCAGCTATGATGCACCTTCTGTGCTTCGAAAGGATTTTCTTCCCATTCTAATAGGATATTACACAAAAACAGATGAAACGTAAAAACGAAAACTGACAACGTTTCGTTGATGGTGCAGTCAACTTCATCAAGGCGAAAACAAGAGTGACAAGTCATCTGCCATCCAACCATTGAGCGGAGTAATGCCTTAGGTATAAAAACTTGCAGGGCGTAATCATTGGATCTGATGATTTGACGCGGAATAGCAAATGGAACAAGGAAATTAGCGTGAAGAGATATTACTGAGAAAATTAATCAATACAATTAGAAGCACTGACGAAACGGTGAACCAGTAATGGAACATGAAATACTGGGCAGGAATTCAAACGAATAAAATTTTGAGCGTTATCATTTCTTTAACAAGAAACGATATATATCCGGGAACATGTCGGAAGATTTATCATTTATACTTGAACAGTCAGTGTTTAATACAATAAGATTCTATAAAACGACGTTTATGAAAATCACATTCAAATTCCAAAACCTTCGACTGTTGCCAATCCGTGGAATGGCCTAGGTCGAAGACATGTCGTGTTAAAGCACTCCTGTCAAAGCGTCTGTGTTTAACATCAGCCATATGTACTTCGTGTCTAGTTTCAAAACATCGTTTGGTTTCCCCAATCTAACGTTTATGACAATCGTGACAAGGAATCGAATAAGTCACTCCTTATCTTAGATTCTTGTTGGTTGCATTTTTGGTTGAACCTAAAATGTCTCCAATTTTTCGAATAGGCTTCGAAACCATTTTGATATTATGCGATCTTAGACAACGTTTTAACTTTTCAGTCAGTCGAGGATAGTATGGTAATACTGCTATGCTCCGTGTTTCTTCTTTCTGCCTGGATTCGTAACGTTTGTTGGGGAAACGTATCATGCTTTCAGGGTACCCATTTTCAATAAGAGATGTCTTGACAATTGCTATTTGTACCTGTCTGTTTTTTCGTCGTTGCAAATGGTATCAGCACGATGTAAGAGTGTGTTTACAACAGAGCGCTTGTGTTGGAATGGATGTTCTGACTGATAGTTTAAGTATCGACCAGTATGCGTTGCTTTGCTGAACACTGATGTTCTGATTTGTCCCACCGTTCTTTTCTTCACTAATACATCCAAGATTGGAATAGAGCCATTGTTTTTTGTTTCCATGGTGAACATTATGGATGATTCAACTTTGTTAATATGGTCAGCAAAATTTGCCAAATGTTTTTGCTTAATCAAAACAAAGATTTCATCTACATATCGTTTCCACAAGCGAGGAGCACAGAAGGATGTTTTTATAGCTCTAGATTCTGTCTTCCATTACTATATCGGCAACGGCTGTCGAAACAGGTGAACCCAAAGCCGCTCCAAAAACTTGTTTATAGTTCTTACCACGAAAGCGTAAGAATGTGGATTCTAAGCATATTTTAAGGCCTTGACAAACATCTTCGATTGACCAATTCGCATAATTTTCAAACTCTGTCCAATCCATGAGCCTGCGCTGTGCGACCTCTAACGCTTATTCTACTGGAATCTTCGTGAAGAGTGAAACAACATCAAATGAGACCATTACCTCGTCTTCTTGTACAATCATGGTTTTGACTTCATCTGCGAACTCGATAGAATTGTGTACATGGTGAGCTGTATTTCCTACCAGTGGTTGTAAAAACCGCGCGATTACTTTTGATAGATTGTAAGTAGGAGAACCAATAGATGATCGGTCGGACGTAATGGAAATCCTTCTTTGTGGTTTTTTGGCAGACCATATAATCTTGGAACAGAAGCGTCTGAGCTTTTTAGCTTGAAGGATTACCTTGTAGTTATTATTTCTTTGCGTAGTAGGTCGGAAACAAAAGCGTTAACAGTTTTTTCAATTTTGTTTGATGGGTTTGAACGTAGTTCTACGCAAGTGCTAATATCTTGCAATGACGTTTTTATCTTATTCTCGTATTTGTCTTTATCGAGAACAACAGTAACATTGTCCTTAACAGCTCTTATTATGACAATATCTTGGCGTTCTTTTAACTCTTTCAGCGCGGACCATTCAATACCGGACAGTGCGCATGGTGGTGGTCGATGTTTTTGTAGAATGAACATAGTTTTACTTCTGATTACGTTGGCTTCACTTTGCGGTGGCTTCCAATGCTTTTCTCAATAGCAGCAACTTATAGCATATTAATCGGTTGTTATGGGGATTAAACTTGGTTGCACCATTTCTAGGTGTAAAAGAGGGAAGGATGAGAAGCTGTAAAACTAAATGTTGGTTGCCTGCATGGCAACACCGTTAAAACTGCTTGCTTGTGCACACTGCTGGTCATGCATCTGTGCTCTACAGGCATTTGAGGCTCACCGATGCAATTGTGCTTGGAACACCATGTTTCAGCCGAAGCGTATCCGCAACCGTGCTAAGTGACACGCCTGGCTTCAGTTGGAGTTTACACCTTTTTTGCAACCAAGAGCGTTGGAGAAAGAAGGAACCCGTGATATATTCTACAGCAAAACAGCGCCTTTGCTGTCTATAAATTTAATGTTTTTGCCTTTGAAAATACATATCTTTTCCTGTCTGGGTTTATTTCACTGAACACCATCTCACGAATGTTTTCTGACACAAGTGTACTAGTAGTTTGCCACATTGGTCTTCCTTGCTTGTAGACGGCGGTCATGTCCCCAAATGCTTTGATGTTCTCTCTCATTGACGTCATTATGCTAATAAAAGATATTAATATTCTGCTTCATTTTTGTGACCGTTAATTGATCTCTATAATTTTTGCACCCTGCCATTTACCAAGGTGTCGTTTTCGACACCCACTGTCTAGTGATAGCCAAATCTAATTATTTGTTTCTCGTGATGCTATTTTTCACACATAAAGATTGTTTCGGAATCTGGTGAGAAACACGCTGTTTTGTCTGGACTTCAATGTCGTTTGTCAGGTTTTATTGCATATTTATTGGACATATCGTTGTAAAGCTATTCAGGTAGTGGTCGTTCAGACAGTGCATTGCGCGAAGTTATTTCTTATTGCTGAAGGTGTTTGGTTGTTTTTCTGTCGTGTCGCACATTCGAGTGACAGCGGAGGATGTTGCTGATGTGTCCCTTGACTGGTGTACGGATGATGACATATCATACGAAGAGGAACAGAAACATGGATCAGGTGGACTTTTCCAGGGGTCAAAATACTTTTTTCAGGGGGTCAACAGTGGTGAAATTTCATATTACCATCTTGAAACTAAGGCCCCTTGCCCCCGCTGCCGACGCCCGTGAGTGTGACGCGCAACGCTACCATGTATTACTTTACAGATGCATCCATACCCGCGGATGGAGTTGTTTATTTCTTGCTTTCCTTAGATAACGAGCAGTAGCGATCTTTGAGTGTGCAGGTGTGCAAGGGTGTGTAAAATGGGGGCCCCCATTTTCAATTTACGCGCTTTGAGGTGGCCTCCATTTTTAGTTTATGCGCTTTCAAAAATTTATGAGATTTTTATATGATAGTGTTTTTATTAAAAATATTACACAATAAAACTTAATTTGGTTTGCTATATGTTGTTATTAATAATATGTTTCAACACATTTGGATTTTCATCCTGAAGAAGCCAAAGTGAAATTATGAAATATATGACTTTCTGCATGATCATAGGACAAGGTGCTCCAGTCAAAATGTAAACGACCCTCAACCAAGATGTTAGGTCCTCTAATCAAAGGATAAGGAAGCCTATAGTCTTTGGTTAAACAGAAATAGCCTGTCTACTGTACATTCAACGAATAAGGGGCCCCAGACAAAAAGTAACATGACCCTAACCGACCAAGATGTTAAGGGATCCTACTCAAAGGATAAGCAGGCCCTTTATTATTTCATCATGGATAATGTGCCCAATATTCTTCAAAAAGATATGGGTACTTCAATCAACATTTAAGAGGTTTGAAATCAATAATATAGAGATCTTACTTTTATGAATCATTTTGCTATTAGTTGCAAGGTTTAACTGGTAGCCTACTTTTCTTGCTTATAAATCTACTAATTACCCAGTGCGCATATACCTAAAGCAAAATACCATGCACAGAAAGCCATTGCAATAAACTTATAGCACATAGCCGTCCAAAGACTTGCAGTTTTGTGACATTAACTTGTGTAAGCTTTCACTGCCAGAAGTGCAGTGATCGTAACCTATAAAGGTCAAGCCAACATTGCAATCTGATTAACATGTGTGAGTAAATACTGCATATTTCATTCATTCCAGTCTCATCATAAAAATTATGGTAGTTTTGTTTATTCTCGAAGTATTTATTGCAGATGAAAAGCGTGTTTAACTGTACTTTTGGACAATGAAAATCTTTAGTTCTTACAAAGCTCAACTTGGTCCTAGGATAACTCCATTGTTCAAACAGTTTTGTTAGAAAGTGGTTTTGCTTGAGAGAGTTATATTGCAAACACCAATGTATATTGGTGTACTTGCATGGTCTGCTGTATGCTTCAATACTGCCAATACAATGTTACATCGATTGCTTTCAATTTCTTTTTGAATCAGAACTACATGTTTAAATATTTTTGGGGAACCTTTCCTTACTTTCTTGAACCATTAATGTTTTCCTTTGCTCTGTACCTGCAGAGATTTAGAATAAAAATGTTGGTACCATTAGTGCCTTTTCTTCATGCATTATTCAATCATACTTATAACAGGATGGATGTATGAAGTTTTTCCACAAGGTAAAAGTTACCACTTCACCGTATTGCTGTAGTAGTACATCAAAGTGTTTTGTGATTTATGAGACTGCAGTAATCTGTAGACGACTGGGTCGTTTCCTTGTTTTTTTGCAAGACGAACGAATAAAGGTTGATATGCTGGAGCAGGGTTGGTAGATACCTCGTCAACGCAATGGGCAAGCGAACTTTCATAAACGTCCAAAACTTTGTGTTTCAAGCTAAATGTCGTTTTTAGTTAATTTTATAAACAAATGTTTTCCCTAAAACAATTCCACAAAGCCATCGCCAATATCTGGTTTAATTTCCATATGCTAGAGACCAACCAGTCGAATATCTCGCTGTACCCGTCAACTCTCCATCAATTTACCACACTGCTCAGCGGAATCAGCGTGAGCTTCAGTCCGTTGGCGCGTTCAGGAAATAAACTGCACATTACAAGTTCGATCTATTGATGATATAACCATGATTATTATGCGTCACTGACTATCCCCATTCTCTAGGTTTGGAAATGTTAATCTGTATATTTGTCAGGAAGGGATGCGTATTTGTGAGAGTGCACATGGAAACATTTAGACTGTTTAAATTCCGGAATGTAGGGCCAATGCAAAAAAGGCCAAACTTCCAAAAATACAAAAGGTCAAATAAAATATTTGGGATCGAAGCAAACGGTCAAATTTTCACATTAAAAACGCCGAGATTTCGAACCTGTGCTGAAATGTTAAGCAGCAGTAGGGTTTGGGCGCAAATATTTTTATACTTTACTGTGTGTTGTATGCCATTGTGTTACTTGTGTAGTGGATTGTGCTGCACATTTGGGAAGTAAAATCCACATACTGTATATGAACTCTATAGACTGCACACACAATCTGAAAAGTATAAAAATGTGCACACTGCAACGTGGACATGGTGAAGAAGCCATCCAGCCTGACTATCTGGAAACAATTTTCCCCAATAGATAGCTGACAAGACTCTCTTTAGTGATTTGGAACAAGTATCCTACAGATGCTAGATTTATGCTTGTCTCGCGGTCCTGGACCTGCATGCTGCTTCACCTATCCTTGAGCTTAAAATCGATCATTGCAAGACCCATCGGTGCATAAGATGGTATGATTTAAAGTGTTAGATATGTAAAAAGAGTAAACTTTGGAGCATTTGGGCCATGGCCCCCAAAGCATATAATCTCCATAATTTGCCTCCGTTTTACCAATTTTGCAAACGCACTACGGTTGAGTGAACATAACATGGTGACATCATCGAAACGCAAAAACCATGTTTTTCAGCAAACTCGGTCTGTGAGAGGGGCCCCAAAATTTTCTCCACAGGGCCCCTAAAATGCTAAGACCACCACTGATAACGAGAACAACGGTTTATGTTCGTTCGTGATGTCGAAATTTCATTCAGTTCCACAGGATGAAGTCTCAATCACGAAATTGGAGCTCATGGCAGCAGTTTTCTCTATCGGTGAAAAAAGAAATACGGTTGGATTTACGTCAATCGATATTCTGAGCTGATTCCTCGATCCTTCTTCAAAGTATATAGGAAAAAATCGAAAGCGGTTTCCTTTGTTCGTCGCCAGAAGTCTGGCATTGGTTTGCGAACTCACCTGCGTGGCAAGTTGGAAGCAAGTATTATCGGAACAAAATTCGGCCGATCTGATTTCAAGAGTGCCACAGCGTACTTTCTCCTGGCCGTTAATTACGCGAAGCGGAAGGCAGCTGCTGGGTGAAGCACATTCAACGTCAAACATTGCTCAGTGGATGTTAGGATTGTCAAGTGACAAGCAGAAGATCGTCGTGGCTCAGTGGAACTCATCTACTCAGACAACGGTAACAAACTGGTCGGCGCTGAAAGAGTGCTTCGCCCAGCGGCAAATTCCTGGAATCAGTACCAGATTTACCATCATTTGCGGCAGTGCGACATCCAGTGGAACTGCAATCACCCGATCGCAAGCCATATGGTGGAGCATGGGAGCGAATGATTCGAAAAGTTTGACGTGTCCTGTCATCCCTCACCAGTGACTGCGTTCTTACCGATATAATTAAAACCTGTTTACTGGAGGCAAAGTCAATTCATGACCACTGACTCGAGCTACAATGGACACCGACGGAGAAACGCCGTTAACGCCAAACCATCTTTGTTGAGTCAACGCGAGCCTCAGCCTCCGGCCAACACGTACTGACGAAGATGACTGCTCCGTCAGACGAGGTTGGCGTAATGTGCAATATTTAGCAAATCGATTTTGGAAGAGGTTTTCGTGAGGCTATTTGCCAACTGTCATTGCACGTCACAAGTGGTGTCAATAGGATTGGAACTTCGCAGAAGACGATATCGAG
>Ga0210059_1000332_pt1 | contig 56681 bp, 37 predicted proteins | sample Ectturendosymbi2_FD_188042 | JGI IMG/M metagenome (GOLD analysis project Ga0210059, IMG submission 188042) | Ecteinascidia turbinata endosymbiont from Florida, USA - Sample 2 (SPAdes) (version 2) | ecosystem: Host-associated > Tunicates > Ascidians > Unclassified | place: Key West, Florida... | reverse complement strand
CTTTACAAATATTGCTGAATGATACGTACAAGCTGAATCATTGCAAGGAGATGGGAGCAAAACTAGGCAGGAGATTCCTCAAACAGCCGGCTGAAAAGCTCAAGGCGGTTTTTGTTGCATACTCAAAACAATTTACATTCTTTTGTGAGCAACCCCATCCGACGATTTTAGCCATTTACTTCAGAACCTGATGTTAAAATGTCTTCATTTTTCTTCCCACTACCGGATTATTATTTGATGAGGTGAATGCACTTGAGCTGGTGCGCTGTTTCAGTGTTTGGCATTTCCCTGCGTTGTCTGTGCTTAGCATCTAACACTTGCTCTGTACTGCGCTATGACTAACCACTGTGTTATCCGACTACCCTTGTGATATGGACCACGGGTTTGACTAAAAATAAATATCAAATATTATAGGCGTGTATTGGCCTTTAATTTTGGAGCATAAAATAGGGATAGACTTAACAGTTTCATTAACACTAAAAAAGCCTTCAAAAAACTATACATTTTTATTCTGAGACGTTTCGGATTAATCTTAATCCATCTTCAGTCAAAAAAATAATAATAATCTTTAATTTTGTTAGCAATAAATTCAATGCAAGTGACATGGACACTGTATTGCGGCTGTCAGGATCAACCTTTCGAAATTGCAACAAATGATTACAAAACTTACCTAAAAAGATCGAAATAAGCAGACCTAACCACAGGATAATTACTCGTGTAATAAAACATTTTAGTGTCAAAGCCAATGCAGCTACACCAGTACTAATCGGCCATTATGTAAAGATTTTTTATGAACGTTTCGGATCGTCCTTAGTATTTTATCAAATCATAAAAGAAATATTAATAACAATTCAGATATATTCGTCGTTTCGTATGAATCGATCTTTGGTCTCATAATACTCAGCCAAGTTAGACCTCGGGGCCTACATTGGACAAATAGTAGTGGTGTATCATATAAATCTGCCACACCATACGCCCCGTTAGGAGGTCGGTCTTTGGGGCACCCCAGGGCAGTAGTGGTCTTAGTGAGTGGGCAGGATGTGCAAAATGGGGGCCCCGATTTTAACTTTATGCGCTTTCAAAAATTTATGAGATTTTCTTAATGATTGTATTTTTATTATAATGTTTGCACAATGAAACTTATTTGGTTTGCTATGTGTTGTTATTAATAATATGTTTTAACACATTTGGATTTTCAACTTGAAGATAGAAGCCAAACTGATGTGATGAAACATAAATAGCTTTCTTTATCAAAGGACAAGGGACCCCAGTTAAAATGTGAAAGGTCCTCAACCAAGATGCTAGGGTCCCCTAATCAAAGGTTAAAGAGGCCTATTAGTCTTTGGTTAAACATAAATAGCCTGTCTACTGTACATTCAAAGGACAAGGGGCCCCAGACAAATGATAAGATCACCCCAACCAACCAACATGTTAAGGGATCCTAGTCAAAGTATAAGCAGGCCCTTTGTTCTTTCGTCATGGATAAGGTGCCCAATACTCTTCAAAAAGATATGAGTCTACCAATTTAAGAGGTTTCAAATCAATAACATAGAGCCCTTACTTTTATGAATCATTTTGCTATTAGTTACAAGGCTTAACTGGTAGCCTACCATTCTTACTTATAAATATCCTAATTACCAAGTGTACATGTCCTTAACCAGCACAGAAAGCCATTGCAATAAAACTATTTTTAAGCTCATAGCCTTCCAAAGATTTATAGTTTGGTGATATTAACTTGTTTAAGTTTTTACTGCCAGAAATGTAGTGTTTGTAACCTTATGAAGGTCAAGCCAACATTGAAATCTGATTAACATGTGAGTAAACCCTGCATATTCCATTCATTCGAGTGTCATCATGAGCATTATGGTTGGTTTGTATACTGCACATAAAAGGCATTTTGACCTGTACTTTTTGACAATGAAAATCTAAGAACAATAAGTTCTTACAAAGCTCAAGGATAACTCCATTGTTCAAACAGTTATATGAGAAACTGGTTTTGCTTGAGAGAATTATATTGTAAATACCAATGTATATCTGTGTACTTGCATGGTCTGCTGTATGCTTCAATAGCTGCTAATGCAATGTTACATCATTGCTTTCAATTTGTTTTTGAGTTAGATCTAAATGTTTAAATATTTCTGGTGAAGCTTTCCTTACTTTCTTGAATCATTAATGTTTTCCTTTGCCCTATACCAGAACCGTCACCAGAAAGTTTTCAGTAGGGGGGCTTTGCGTTTGTGCGGGGGCTTGACATTCTAAAAATTGACAAGATCTCCACTGATTTATAGTGTTTCATCTTTCAATTTGGGGGGGCTCGGAGCTTTGCTTGGGGGGGGATAAAAGCCCACCAAAGCCCCCCTGTAGCGACAGGACTTCCCTATACCTGCACAGATTTAGAAAATAAATGTTGGTTGTATTAGTACTTTTTCTTCATGCATTATTCAACTATGTTTATAACAGGATCAGGCCCGTAAACAAAAATTTTCGACCCCCTGAAAAAAATGTGCTGGAGATATTTTAAAACTATTGGACATAGTTGACAAGACTCTTTGCAGGTGGTAAATGGTAAATGTGTCCTGGGCCTACATGCTGCTTCACCTATCCTTGAGTTGAAAATTGTAAAACAGATAATTGCAAGGCTCACTCATCAGTGCATGAGATGGTCTGATGGAGTGTTAGATTTGTAAAGAGTGAACTCAAGTACTAGGCTATACCATGGGCATAGCCAGGGAGCTTTTGGGCCATGGCCCTGAAGTATATAACATAATTTTCATAATCTGCTTCCTATTTTACCATTTTTGCAAAAAGGTTGTACTACGGTTGAGTGAACATGGTGACGTCATAAAAACGCAAAAATAAAAATTTGTCTGAATAGTAAACTCGGTCCGTGACAGGGGCCCCCAAATTGCTAAGACCAGATCTGCGGCGGCTGATGAAACCAGACTCATGTGTTCAACTGTGCATGCTTGTTCAAGTTGATCTGTTCGACACCAGACGAAGGCGGTTGAGCTTAAACCATGCTACTCTTGAGAGGGACATTCCATCAGGGATGGCACTGGCGTCGGGTTATCATTTCAGATTTGCTAATTGCGATTCGAAAAGTTTCGGAAGAAAAATTGGGATTGCTATAATTTAAAGGCTATTGATAAAACTTGTCTCTCCATGTTTTATGGTTGAATGCGGCCAAGTAAAGGCATGTAACATCCTTAGCCAGCTACTGGTTATAGGAATGCGTCACCAGAAGTTCTATCTAAAACCATGAAACCTACGCCATGTAGCTTGTCATTAAATGAAAGACAAATGAGTGATGTGATAGGCAGACGCGAAGTACAATCACATTTTAAAATTTATGAGCAGGACAGGTACCGTATTTATTCGCTTAAGCGGTGGCTTACAGTGTCTGTTTCATCATTTTGTGCGGCTTGCAATCAAGGGCGGCTCACATTTACTTCCTTAGCTTATATCGAAGGATCTAGCTGACGTTCAGTCTTTCCGTAGCTACGTTTTGTTGACCAAACACTCCTCGCCTTCTCTTTCTGTCTTCAGCATCACGTGCACACTCCATCACAGAAGGGATTATGATGAGCAGAAGGCAGTTGTAGTGAAGCATCATTACCAGGGTTGCCAATCAAACGCAAAATGTGCTAGTACACGAAAGTATTTCCGAGGCTAAAGTAACCTATGTTCAAGTGTGGCTTACAATCAAGGGCTGCTTGCAATTAAGGGCGGATAACAATTGAATAAATACGGTGAGCATGTGCCCAGCCACTGCGAGGTAAGCGACATGTGCACATGCTATAGCTGCCACATTAATTACTGTAAATTGTTTGATCTACGGACTTCAAAACAATTGATAATGCTTACAGATTTGTGAAGCTTTACTCGATCAGCATTATGATAAATAAAGATATATTAGGCAAACGTAACACCCTTTTCGGTTTATTCTTACAATGGTAAACTCCGTTACAAAATAATGAAAAGCAAAATAATGAGTTTTGTGTAAACAACTTTTACGTTTCTTCAACTGGTAGTTAAAGCAAAACTAAATATCATAACTAATTCTCCCAACATACCTGCTTCCCTTCACTTTCAGGAACTGGAATATCACAATCTTCAAAATCATGTTTCCCTTGTCCATACATGATAACTGAAACGATCCATTCCACCAGCTCGTTTTCGTCATCCAAGGAATACTTCTGCTCGATCTTCTGCTCTAGTTCGCGGTCCATTCCCATACCTCGCATTCGATACGACATGTCTTCGTTTGTGCCAAACGCTTTCACAATTCCACAAATCCAACTTTAGCAAGACAGGCAAGCCGTCGCCAAGCGAGCCAAAATTGCCCGAAATGAAATCTCAAGCACTATTCACAACTAATCGTGTTTCTGGAACAGTAACAAACAATTCTGTACGCCATTCAAATTGACACCTCATAGCAGATTGTGCTCAACGCGTGCAAGAGACGCTTTCGCTGCGCTACGGCTCTGACCACGTTTCACCGGGTAGCCTTGCTCATGTTGCCCGAGGCGCACCCATGACATGCAGCGCCAATACGATACATCTTGTTTGCCGGGCGCGCGAGCCGCGCTGCAAACAAAGCACGAACAGCTGTCCACAGCTCGAAAGTGCTCTCAACCTCAGGCGCAAAAAGTTCCACTCCAACGCATCCACTGAAAATCCATTAAACCCGCTGGGCCACTTTGTCAGCGCGCGGTGTCAATGTAGGGCACGCTCATCGACCAGACGAACGCATGTCCGTGAGTTTCCGTTCGGCGACCAAATGTCACAGCCGCGGCGCGCACACAAAAAGGACCAGAAACTTTCTCACAGGTGGAACCGATGACGTAATTTACCTGAAAATATCTACCAGTGCAGTGTTGCGGAACGTGACAACCGGGCAACTGCAAAGTTGCCAACGGTGCCAAGCAGTCGTTGCAGATTGTTCATCACTACGTGTGACAAAAGTTGACATGACACATTTAGCCGACCAGGGCATGGGTAGGCTTTAGGCTACCGGCACTGCAAGAATAGACTGTCTAACAAAGCAAGACAGAACTTTGTTTGCTATGCTTTTGTTTTACAGGTGTTCCACCGAGTTTTTAAACGGAAAACCATCGGAGGACGTCTACATTAAACATGGATGCTTTGTTGTAAAAATTAAGTAGTATCAACAGAGCTTTGTTGCCATTGGACCTGGGGAACACGTGCATGAGGTATAGCAAATCAAGAGAGTTAATTGTTTTTAAATGCTCACAAACTTATCTCTCACAGAATGCAAAAACTTCTGGTTGCAAAAAAAATTCTATTGAGTAAACTTTTGAAAATGCTGTGCAGCTTCATTTTTTAGGCTGGGCTTGATTGAGTGACTGCTTTGGCCGTCTTTCGCCCAACCTGTGCTGTTTGTTTTAAGCTTTGTTCATTGAAATGTGTTCTATTGCTGTGTACTTACAGCGCAAACATGACTTGACTTGACTTGACTTGACATCACAAGAGAAAGTCAACCCAGGAAGAAAACATAAGCCAGTTCACTATTAACCGAAGCGATATGTGTTACAGATAACAGCACGATTTTCAGGTGCAGCTGACTGCACTTTGCTAGAGTCGGTGCTACCTCAAGTCAAATAGAGACAAGGCCTTGCCTGTTATTTGGAAGCCAAGAGATCTGGTTTTGGTTAAGTATCTAATGCTGAAAAAAGTGGCCCAGACACAAAATAGCAGTTTCATATTTGCACTAAATCTACGAGTAACGTTTGGATTGTAACCGCATGCATGCTCAATATTTCGACATAATTAGCTAAATTGGTCTGAGTTGTGCGATCTGAGTAAATTTATCGATTTGAGTTGTGCAGAGAGTGTGTGTTTCAACTATGGACTTCGTGTCTAAAGAGAAACAAATAAAATAAAATAAATAAATAAACCAACACAAATAATGTTAGCGGGCTCAACGCAGCAGCATAACCACAAAGAACTTTGAAATCAGTCTTGCGTATAAAAAACTTATAGACCAGTTAATTTTTAGAGAATGAAGTACGTGGTGCTTGAAACGAGTTTTCGCATTACCAGTATCTGTCACTGTTTGAAACAGTGTTTATTAACCTTTTTTCTACCGCGCCTCCCTCAAGTAACTGTCTTTTGTTTCAAGCCCCCCTGCATTTGAATAAGTAAATTGGACGGAACACTTTCCTGTTCAAAAACGTTTTTATGTTCTAGAGCGCGTGAGGGCTCGCGGCCCTCTGGAAATTTATTGACGCTCCCCAGGGGAGGCGTGCCCCCCGGTTGAGAACCACTGGTTTTAAAACAATCTTTGCATAATCTGCTCGTGAGAATAAAATAAACCGCATTGCATTCTAACCAGGTCTAGGCGCGTCGCCAGATTTTCGTTTGATGTGAGGTCACTTCCAGCGAAGGAACACAAAAGTTATTTTTATTATCACTTGGGAGCACCGACTGCAAAAGTCTCTCCCACTGGCGACGCCCTTGATACGAGAAAAGGTCAAGTATGCCTAAAACATATGAAAACGTTCCACTAATTTATTTATGAACATTGTTTGAAGATATCACACTGAACACAACATTGCTTTTGTTCTTTTACAAGTACTGTTAAACACGGGAAAATTCCGTGCATTTTGAGTAGCTGCTTCTTTAATTTTTTCTGGTTAATCTATTTTTTTCTTGGATCAATCGAGCAATTAAGTACGCTAATTTCCACTATAAGTTCTACAACGTGTGCATAACCGTTACAATTATGGAAAAAGAACACGTGGGAAAAGTTTTCAACAAATTTTTCGTAAACATGCTGTTGTTTCATTATTGGTAAAGTGTCTTTGCGGACCGGATGAATGGCTCCGTGGCCTGGATTTGGCCCGCGGGTCGTAGTTTGGAGACCCTGAATTATAAAACGATCGCCACGTGTAGTTCAGCCTTGCGATAATCTCAAAGTTTCAGCCGCTACTTTTCGGCGCAATCGATTCGCTAGCTTTTGACAAAGCTGTATCTAGCGCTTCGCTTAATCCGGCAATACATCTGATTACAATACTAAGCTAAGCTGCAACATAGTTCATCTTTCTCGAAATAAGATGCCATCAATTTATCTTATTATTTCCGCTAACTTGCCACTTATAACATCAGCAAATACTTTTCAGCGGAACTCCTATGCTGGTCATTGCACTGTCTCTCTGCAATCCATGCACAGTCTGTAGCAGGGCTCACAAAAATGCCCTAATAGTTTGAAAAACCTCGTTCACTCTATCTTCGTTCTCATCGGCAGTTACGTCTGCAACTGAGTCATGAACCAATTCTCGAAACGACTGTGAGGTAAGAAAGAAGTGCTAACGTCACGAAACAGCAATGTTCATTAGCAATTGTAGCAATGCTGAGAGCTATTAATGCTTCACGCCGCCCATATCAAATTGTCCAATTTACTCTAGCTTGCATCATACGTTTCATTGACTCGGTGCAGCATTTTGTGGCAAATAACCAGAAACCTCCATCGACAGGATTCCAAGCAGTTAGTTAGGAAAAATACTTCTGTGAAAAGTATCAAGACCAACAATGGTCATTTATCACAAGATCTACCGTAATTCTCAATTCCCCACCCCCCTTTGCGCACGCTTATGGAAATAAATTAACAGTTACACTGATGTTTATACGTAACCGTAAAACGCTCAGCTGCTCAAAAACATGTGTCACCCACGTAGCCGATACCTTTTTGCCTGGCCCACTCACGTTGAATCAACGTACAGCAATTTGATGTAATTAACGGCAAACGAGCTTTTCCCTCGTCAGAAACGCTGGGCGCATCAATCGAAAACAGCTGCAAACAAACCTGCGATCGAAAACAAAGTGTACACTTTTCAAAGATGGATTTACGTTGTGAAACAGCGCTGTGGTGTAATTAATTCCCCTTCTCCTTCAGCTGTGTCGTCACACAGTCATTCTGGGGCAGCTCGGGCAGACAAACACGTATACGCCCACAATTGCTCCAAATGTTGGGAGCAAGCCCTGGTGTTTGTGCTAGTTCGCATTACTTCTGATACACCCCGTTGCTTGAACTCGAATGCCTCACGAAGCAACGGCTTCGAAGCGGTGACTCAAAAGTCACTTCACACCCTTTAATTGTGACGTAATATCCCGGGTAAGATAGCAGAAGCTGAGGCGTACTGCGCTAGTACGGCGGTGGCGACACGCGATCCAGCCACAACATTTTGGTGACAGGTTTCTGTGACATAACACGCCTACACCGGAAACGCATAGTTCGCCGGACGTTTTCCCAGCAGCATTGTGATGTATTCCAGGCGCCAGAAAGCGTTTGTCACCGTGTGACATTTCGACTTAGCCGCGCGGACAATCGAACCGCTCCAGTTACCACTTTCGTCAGTTAACCTACTCATTTGATTCGTCCGTGCCTTTGTTGTTGAGTTCTGGTATGTACACGCCGCTTATTTGCACTGTCCGCTCATAATAACGTCACAGAAACAGCTGTTATCATCACAAACTGTGAACTAATCCCAACGTTAGCACCTGTCATCGACAAGGCAGCAGTTTGTTGAAGGCAGATTTTGTCAAGTAAAGCGGAGAGGGAGCAATGATTTTGAAGTGAAGGTGGCATCTCCGATTTACTTCATGATTCGAGCTGTACCGAACATCTTTACTTACTGGCGCAAGCTTGCCAATAACGAATGTGCCGAATAGTTTACCAGAGGGTTACGAAAAATTTCGCCAGTTGTTTGACTAAACTTACAAACCAAGAATGCATCAAAGAAATATGCGTTTCTTCAAACAAACAAAAATAAAAATCGTGCTCACAAAACATTTCTGTGCGTCAACGCACGCCTTTTGAAGCAAATTTTTATAATGCAAAATCTGAGGCTGTATTAGCTTGACGGGAGCCAATCGTCTGTTCCGAAACGTGTCCTTGATAAAAACGCGGACAACTGCCGGCAGGCTGCGCATTTCAATCTTTTCAATTTTCTGCCGGCTTCAACAGCCATCGGTTTCAAAATTGTTCTGTGGAAAAAAAAAACTTGTTTCTGCTTTTCGTCTGAATTGCACATCTTCGAAATCTTACAGCATGATTTTGTCCAGTCGCATCATGCTTTCCTCTTGATCCAAAGAGAACTTTTGAGGAAAAGTCGGAACAGGGAGCATAGAGAACACGGAATAAGATTTTTCTGATACGTTTACTCAATTCTTTCTTAGTTATAATCCTACACAAAGGTTTTGGTAACTTCAAAAACGTGTTACAACCAGGATTATGGCCAATAGCTAACCAGCGTGATTTGGCTTTGTAGGGCTCAAGCAACCAAATTTCATCCGTTAAAAAACAAGTGAAGATGGGCAACTGCATTGTGCTGGATGCTTTACGCTTCTGACTGTTATTTTTTTTGCTAGAATCACAACATAGGTGATTTTTTTATGCTGGTTTCGTCCTGATTAAGAAATTACGAAATTAGTTTTTCTTTTAATTACTTTAAAAACAAGCATTTCATTTTCTTCTCAATTTTGACAAGACTTGCACATTCATTAAGTTTATCCATTTCTTTCTTTTATTTCGTGCAAGAGCTAAAACCTGAATAAAAGTCATTTCATTGTAGCTTAAACAAAAGTTGAGTGCACTTCACCTTTACAGTAAGTTGGAGGTTTCTCATCATTTTATATCTCGATGTTATAGTGGTTCTTAAAATTTTGGATTGTTGAACATTCTTTTAATTGCTTGATGCACTGAAAAGCAAAATGTGTAGATTAGGCAGCAGCGAGCAGTCAGTTTTTAGCAAGATACGCTGAAAGCATTTCAGTTTTTCGCTACTTTAACGTGCTTTTTAAGCGCAATCCAGCGCGTTGTTATCCAGCGGTTTTGGTTACTGGAGGTTCGTATTCGTTAAACACTAAGAAAAGACCTTCACTCAATTCCACTTGTGGGGGACCAACTGAAAATGGGAGAGTGGCACCACCGCCCCCCTTTGACAACAGCAAAGTTCATTCCTGCGTGCTGGTTATTCAATACTCACACAGTTTAATGGCCTTTCCATAAGTTTGGGAAGGTAACAGCAGTACGGCCATCGGTCGGAAAAGCAAACAATGGAAAAGGCCCTCCATGGAAATGAATTTTGCTATGCAATTATACACTTGTTTTGATTATTTTGCACTAGAAAAACAAATTTTAAATGTTTTTTGGCACATCCGTGCTTGCTACGGCAAAAAATTATTCTAGTGTTTTATACCGTAGTCAGTATTGTCCTGGTATTATATGCAAACAGAATTGTGCTGGCAAACTAGCAGCAAGTCGCAGAGAGGACCATTTCCCTCACTGTTACTTGGAATAGGCTCAGCGTGATGTAAGACAGTCAAACAGACCATATGCGAGGTAATTTTTTTCACAATGTGCTTGTTCTGCTTATGTTTCATAAATATGTTTCGTTCCAGTTCGTGTTCCTCTCACGTTTCCAGTTGCCTAGACATTTGTCTTGTCATTACTTTTTTCCTCTAATCCACCAGTGGTTCTTAACCAGTGGCGTAGCTAGAGGTTTGAGTCATTGAGGAGAGACATACCTGAAGCGGCCCACTGGCCAACCTCAAAAAAGTTGAGAAATGATAGTGATTCCGAATGTGGATGGCAATACTAAAACCCCAAAATCACCACAAAACACTCGGAAAAACGCAAAAAGGTAACAACCTACTGAAAACCAAAAGAATACTAAATACCAAACTATAAGCTAAGTGGGGGTCAGGTTTTTACATTTATCTTGTCATGGGAGCCATTTGTACCCCTGACCCCCGTCAGTTACGCCACTGTTTTCAACCTTTTTAGTGTTAGTGATATATGCATCCTTGTGGAAATATTTTGTCCATCAGAGTACCCCTTGACTGCGTAGTCATGAGCATAATAATTAGAAATGTGCTCTTCTTCGCTAAAATTTCATTATGAAGACATTTAAAAATTCATGTACCTCTTGGAGCACCTTTGCGTGCCCCAAGCGTACGCCCATTTGAGAACCACTGCCCTCTAACCTGTTAATATGTGCCACACCAACACTAAAATCAGGTCAAGTCTGTTGTTACTATACAGAAATAAATGCTACTCTAGTTGGCGGTGATACGCTGTACTGTTGCAGCGGAGAACTGTTCAATGATATGAGTGGTAGGCGACGACAAACAACTTAGCAAAATCTCAAGTGGAACGATAAACGCCGCAGTATTTTTCTCTTTTATGATTTTGTACAACCACAAAAACCGCAAGGAAAGGAGATCTTTTAGCAAAAAGCAAATAAACTGAGCGTTACGTTGTAACGCTCATTCGAGAAACTTCGTTTAGAAGTTTGTGGGAAAACACATGCTCTCACTATTTAACTAACACAATGGCAATACAATGAGTGGAGAACAACTTAACAATTGCATAATTTAATTCTAAGAAGTAGGAAAAATGCACGTAAAAACGAAGCAGGTTTCTGCTCTTTTGCATGACGAGTAGGCACTGGTTGCGAGCTATGCGCACTGTACTTGTCGCCGACAAAGATAGAAACGGAATGAAGTGATAGAAATATAAAAACGTTTTTTTAAGGACAAGCGGCTCTTTATGCACATTTTCTATTGCGTTTGGAGCACTCCTCACAACACTTTCACGGAGGTCGGGGGTCACTTCCCGACGAATCGGAACAAAGTAGGCGAAACAATTTGCGCTGAAGAAGCCTGTGGCATGGAGTTTCTACTCAAAGAAACTTTCATTTCACCTTCAATGCTGTCTCAACAGTCTTTATTGCATATTAAGCGAATTTTTGCTTGAGCTACAAGTTTTTCATCTATTAACTTTTCCTCAACTTTGTTTTACAGTCGCAGTTAAACGAGCGACAGACCAGATTCACGACTGGAAGGTATTTATTGTTTACACTTTACAGTTTACATCAGCTGCAGAAATACCATACCCGTTGTATAGTGTTAAAGTAATGCACGATCTAGTTATGGCCACTGTACCTCACTTACATTCTCTGCTTCCTTCACCCCAGCCACTGACTGCGAAAATATTATCCAGCACAAGTTTGGTTCAGCTTTTATTTGCAAGATAAATGCCTGCAAAGTTTCACGCGGGAAGCTGAGATCTCGCTTACCTTGATTCCTGTCAAACGCGCTATAAGTATCGAAGTCAGTTCGAAATATCATCTTATTTCTGGTAACTAAGTGAAACGTGAGCGAACCAATAAGAACTCAACGAAACGCTGCATTTGAAAGGCTTAACACGAGAAGAGCTCGATCGTTTCATTCGATTCTATCTAATAAAGATCTGTTGACTGAACCACCAAGGGTCGCGTATCGTCGCTACAATGTGTGTAACGTGACCCGCGCGTCGAACGTTCGAAGCTGCTTCTGACCATTTATTTATCATCACTGCCGTCAGATAGCGTTCAAGTAAGCGCAGATAGAGCGTTCACACGCAGCTGAACCCGGCAGGCTAAAAGCGCCGAAACTGACTGGCGTTCGGTTTGTTGCTCTTTCAGATGACTTGAAAAGCTGCACGCCTTTGAGATCTGGCAGCGATAGCATATAGAATCTCCGCAATCTGGCTCACTCCGTCACCCAAGGCAATATAACCAAGCATTACACCAGCCTAAAAAACGAATTACATTCCTGCCGACGCAAAAAATATAAAAGCACGAAAAATGGCGCATGCAGAACCATGTCGATAGCATGTAGGAACCGCTTTTCGAAGATAAAATTCATGCAAAATTGTTCAAGTTAAATAAAACCTGAAGGCAAACTGTTAACTTTAATGGCCACACCAAATTTCTCATACTTCTTTTGAACACTGCCTGCAGCAATGAGCACGGGTCACCACCTCTGGGAATTTGTATCACACAAAGCCTATATTTACAGTGAATACGTGGAGCAAATAATTGTAGTGAAATCTGCTTATTTCGTTTTTCGTCGAACTGTAACTTGTTTTTAACCCAATCGAGGAAGGAAAATATAAGAAGTAGGCTTGTACTAGTAAAACGACTGGGACACTTCCCCTACACGAACAATGCACACCCCTTTTCAGCAAATGATCCTTTTTTATGGCTTCCCTCTGCCACAAAACATATTCAAAATAATACAGCTTATCACAATCTCCCATTCCCCATTCCCCCCACGTCAAACATAGCTGTTCCCCATTTTTTAAATGTGTAAATAATCAAATTCGCTCTGCTCAAGCCTGCCGTAGAATTGCTTTCCAACCCATAGCAATTCAAATTGTTTCACGTTTTGAGAAAAGCGCTGTCATGTTCTTTGCTGATCACAGAACAGCAATATGATTTGACCGGACTATGTTGCCGAGTTGTATTCGAAGAGAGTGCTGCTATATTCATTGCAGATATTTTGTAACAGGCAGTTTGCGTTTATCTTCAACACACATTGATATATCACATGCAACTTAAACTAGATAACGTTGTTTTTCGCGGTCCTCAAGGCTGTTTTTATTTAAAAACAGTTGTAATACTTGCTTAACACTGGAACAAATTTGAACCATTGCTCTGCCTGACTATCTGTAGAGCGAAGTCAACATCGTTTGAAATTCCTTCGTTGTTAACACTCAAAGTAATTATGTCAGTTCAGAAAAGTGCCGCGTAGCGCCAAAAAGAGGCATGCAAACGTTATTACAAAGATGATCAGCAAAAATATGCAAAAAACTTACGACATGTTCTCTTAGAAACTGAAATGAAAGAAGAGTTTCGCCTTTAGGTATAGTCATGGGCGCAACAGGTGAGCATGGGCTGGAAGCATGGGAGTCGGAAGGCTTTTTTCCAGGGGGGGCACTAATGGCTTTTCCAGGTGGTGGCCTAAAGCATTTTGCTAGAGGAGCTAACAGCGGTGAAATTTAGTTTTACCAACTACAAACTAATAGAAAAACATTTTTCTACTAAGCTGTTAATAGGAAAAGAACAAATTTCAAAATCCAAGGAAACAAGGCCGTCCTCTACCCAGGCCCGTAACCAGCTTAGGACACCAAGGGTGGCGAAGAGTTTTCTGAGAGGGGCCCAATTTTTTAAACTATGTCCAATAGTTTTCAACTATGCTCAACGCATTTTGCAGGGGGGCGAAAAATTATGTAGGCGGGGCTTCGCTCCCCTGCGCCCCTCCCTGGTTACAGGCCTTCCTCTACCCCCCTTCCGGCAGCTCTGCCAGGCTGAAGCGTTTACTGCGGCTCCTGGTAGCAGGTACATTTGATACTTCGGCCTGCACCCAACTTATGACGGACCAACGAAACCTCAAAGCAGATGGTTTCAAAATGTTTTATGCTGGAGCCAAACGCACATATATTACGTCAGCAAATAGGAGATGGTTCACAAACATGTTTCTAACAGTCCCGTTGCCACGGGGGGGCTTTGATGGGCTTAACCCCCAAACAAACCTTCAATCCCCCCCAACTTGAAATATGAAACACTATAAATCAGTGGAATTTTTGTCAAATTTGAGTGTTAACCCCCCCGCACAAACGTAAAGCCTTCCTACTGACGACTTTCTGGCGATGGTTCTGGTTTCCAACAGAGCATCCTGCTTTGGTTGACCTTGTCCGAACTGATAGTCCATGGAATACAAAAAATTGGCATGGCTTCCAGACGCCCAATGCTTGACTATTTATATGAAGGAATTCGATAGCTAGTGCCCCATCTCACTTGCATGGTTTGGTTTCGATGCCAACACAATGAAAATCTTTCCCCGCTCTAAGGTAGACCGACATTACACACTTCTATTTTTTTAACAGCTGACTGTGATCATGTCTCATAAATGCCTAAGAAACAACCAAAATACTGAGAACACAATCTGCTTTTGTTCACAAAGTTTGACACAGTTTGTTTGAGTAAAAATAAACAATTATTTGTACCATTTTGTTGCCAAGCATCAGTGAGGTCTCAGATAAAACATTTTTTCTTTTTATAGAGAGAGAATCGTTTCATCAATATTTTAGAATATTGGCATGTATTTTGCACATTTTGAGGAGACTAGATTAGTTAGATTTAATCATACACTAGAATCGGCAAATGCCCAACAAAAATTTCATCTTTACTGGCAGCAATTTCAAAAGTTTTTGTGACTTTTTCTTTCACGTTTTCCATTGGTGAACATGAAATATCAAAGCAAATTTTGTGTTTATTCAAATTTTGATGCACAAAAAGTTTAGCTTCAGTGATTTCTGATAAGATAAACATCAGTTCAAAGTATTTTTCACCTTGCTGCAACAGCTTTTTTTTAGCAATACCCATTATAGATAGGAGCTTTCTTTGTTTATTCCTATACTTCCAAAACGTTTGATCGAGGATGATTGCATAGATTGTGCAAGAAGAGCATTTATCTTTAGGCGTTTGCGGCAAGCTCTTAATAAGCATTCAAATCGTTTTGCGGTTTTTCCTTTATTTAGAGGGACACAAACTTTGCTGTTATCCGTCCAAAAAAACAAGTATTTATGGCAGTATAGTACTGTTCTTTCACAATCTCATTGCATCCGGGCATTAGCTGTTTGACAGGCTCAATAAGAAGTAGAGCTTTATCTTCTTCCCTTTACTATGCCACAGTGATATTGTATGAAGCTGTTCAAACATTGCAAAGTGTATTGTTTATTGAACATAAGGCTAGTGCACTGGCAAGCTTCTCAGTGAAAAATACTTGCGATAACTGGTTTTTGGCTTCCATTTTGTAGGTTACAATAACTTCTACCAACGTCCAAGACTCACGTAGTTCACATCCACATCCTACGGTACGGTGCTCAGTCACTATGTAGTCGTGGGCTGGACGAATACAAAATTGCATCGCAATCATAACCTGGTTCACAACGATAAAACAAACTGATCGAGCAAACTTTCAAAGTCAAAAAATGAACAAGCTCCTTTCTTAAAATGGAGTGGTGCTCCAGCTATCGTTCCTCCAAAAGGAGCTCGTTCCTAGCCAACCCTGGATATCTCTTCAAAAAAACGCTCAATGGAGAGATCCGCTTCGCTGAAACACGATTCTGTGTAACCTATGGCCACGTAAACAGGTGCGGATCCAGGGGGGGGGGCGATTGGGTTGATCATCCCCTAAAATCTAAAAAAGTAACTTTATTCACCATGATTTTGTACAATTCGGAAAACAACATTTGCGATATAAGGCCATTTTGTCGTCCATTGTTTTGTCACAGCAGTTTTGCGAAGAATACTTCATCTCTCTTACAGTAGCAAAGCTGTTATGAGACTTGGCTACCAAATATTACTGAAATCTCCCCCCTAACCTCATTAATTGGATCCTCCCCTACATGTAAAAGACAACTAACTTGAGCGGTGCGGAAGATAAAGGAAAAGATATTGGAGTCTCAGTTTTATGCAAACACATGCTTGCGCTGTAATGGGACAAAGATGCTGACGAAGGAAAGACGGAGCAAGGATCTTCCATCAAAACTAACACAAGATTTTACCTCGTAGTTTAAGACAAAATATACTTTGTTGCATACTGTTATGCGTAATGTAATCAAGTACAAGAATGATACTCTGCAATTAGGACAAATTTATGACCCAGTTTCTCCTAATAAAATATTTTTAGCGTTCGTCTGTCAACGAGAATAAAAATTGTCTTTCCTCCCACAAACGTTAAAAAAGCAATGGAGAATATTAAAAAATGCGTCCAATAAGATATAAAAGAGCAGCATATGCGATGCTCAAAACGTGAGTACTACGTGAAGCTGCAGAAGCATTGATTTCAAAATCAATGATATTTGACCTTGAAGTTTTTCTGTTAAAGGTAACCACTGTTTTGGATAATAAAAAGCACCAAATCATGCACGTGCTCTCAGAGAAAACTTACAAATTTTTTTCTGTCTTTTTTGCGAAGTTATTTGAGTTTTTCAGACGATAATCTTTTCAGATGTTGACTTCTAGCAGTAGCAACATTGGTTCCCAACCGGTGGCTCGCGGAGGAGTGGTTATGGGGTCGCAACAACAACCTCAATAGTTTGCTGAAGGCTCGAATTTTTAGAACTGCGCATATCAACATTTTGTTAGATCAGCAAAACCGAACACACGGATAGATTTTTGCGAATTTCACATTACCGCCGTTATATTTCCTATTCAGTTCCTACTGTACAGTTTCGATCGACTTTATCGCAGAAATACACCACCGCTATTAAAAGTAGCGCTGCCCATTGATGCTGAGATTACGTCACCCTCGTAAACAAATGTCTTGCTGTGAATACTTATCAGCTGAAATTCCACCAAGGCACAATCGATATTCTTATCGTTGCAGTTCCATATTACATTCATTATTTCGCATTGTTACAGTTCAAGCTCATGATTCCAGGACGAAGTAGCGTGTGGTTAACAGATGACGGGATCTTGCCAGCAGGTCTAATAGGTGATATTGACGTGCATGTGAAGTAATGATAATGGTTTATTGTTTCATATGACTCAGCATGGGATGGCTTTTATGGTGCTTCTGCTTCTTGACTGAGTCATATGAAGTTGTGAACTGCATTGACGAGGCAAGAATGTGTTGGCTGCCATCTCACCATTACTAACAACTGATTGTAGCATAGGCGTAGCCAGGGGGGGACCAGGAGGCCATACCCCCACATTTTTAGCATATCTAGTCATTTTGTGATTTGAGAAGCGGCGTCCAAAACAAAAATACTGTTGCTCGCCTAAAGTCAAACATTTTATCCCCCCCAAAATGTTTTTACCCCCCAAATTTTGGGCTGGCCACGCAACTAGATAGTAGGTCAATTAGCCGCGTAGGATAGAGTGACTGATTTCAATCCACTGTTAACTAATTAATTTAAGTATTTTGCACTGTTCGCAAACGTAAAACAATGTCTGGAAATGGTAGTTTTTCATCTTGTCTGTTGTTGTTTGAACATCTTTAGAGTTGTAGGTAATGGCTGGGGTCGAGCGCATTTGTGACATTTTCTAATGGGGACGCAAGATCAAAAAGATTGGGAGCTACCGCAATCTAGCTCATTATATGGAGAATGGAAATCGTACCAAACACATTGCGCTTCAAAAGAGCGCGATGGTGCGGCCGTGGGTGGCGCTAACGCATCGCAACGCGCAAACGCGTCTGTCCGTGACTGAACGTTCTGGGTCAGCGACTTCAATAGCTCGTTGCCATAGTATCAAAAAGCTAGGTGATTGTGCTCGGCGATTACACAATAAAGTGAGGCCACTCGAAAATGTATCTAAACCCATAACTTTGCAAGCTTCTCTGCGTTAATGGTTAGAGACAGACCGCGATCACTGCCAAATATTTTGAAGTGCCTTTGTGGCCTTGATAGAAATATGTGTCGAATACTGGTTAGCAAGTTGAAACTGTAAGGAAGGCAAGCTAGCCTGGGGTTTGAATTTTGAAAGTGACTGTGGAGAGCGTGTGTAGAAGCAAACGACAAAACTCGTTTTACAGACAAACCCTGTGTCTTCTATGCGCAGCTTTTTGCCAGTTGTGTGCAGTGACAGAGAAAGAAACTTTTATTAATAGGTTGATATGAGCGAAGGGTATGCAGTAAATGAAGCTTGAATTTGGGATTTGACCTTATTTGTGAGATCAATCAGCAAATATGCTCACCCCTTGCTTAGATTATTCAAACTTTCGCACTTTATGGGAGGTTTGTTGTGACAGTAACAGTTCAACGCGAGGTTAAATATGCAAGGGACTCAATATTCAAACGTTAAACAAACACAATATCCAATAACCGAGAGACACGACAAAGGCAAAGTTTTTCGCTGAAACACTTTTCCAGTAGTTGAAAATTCGATAAAAAACTACCTTCTTTCGTCTGTTTCGTCATCGAAATCTATAAGAAAATTAATAAGCTCCAGCTTAAACATCGCTGGTTGTCCTCCATTTGTCTTTAGGCAATCAGTTTTGGCAACGTTTCAGTGCAGGAAACTTGCAACTAGGTTTTGTTAAATGAAGTATAAATATGTTTGTCGATGACATGTTGGTCAGAGATTGTATTTAAAAATTATCGGGGAATATTAGCATTTCAAGTGTACCTGCTGTATTCGTAATGATCAAGACACGCTTGGAAACTGACAGCAAATCCACCCTATTTGCCAAAATGGACTGTGCTTCGTACTCTGATATAGGTTGCGCGAGGTCAGCCAGCGACGCCCTGCAGTTTCTTTATGGCCGATCTGCGTAATACATAAAGGACGTGGCAGCCGGGAAATTGTATAACGTCGTCATAGTTTCGGGGTGAAAAACAATTCCATCTCCTTTAATCACGTTGCACAAAAGTTAACTGAACTTATGGTTTCAGTGAGATTTCTCTACATTATTCGTTAATCTGACACTGTGAGGTTGTGATGTTACTCCACCACTTTTATCTGCAAAGCGAATACAACGCAGAAAGTAGGTCAACAGCTGCTATTCAAACAAACTTAAAAATGAACGATTTTTATTTCGGGCAAAATCTAAAAATACCCTCAAAAAGACAAACAATTGCTTAAAAAAACAGTATAAGGTCATTCCCTCGTCTCGATTTGCGTCATCACGGCAGATTCCCGAAGCCCTTTCAATACAAAGGCGTGAGGTACACAGCAGAGCAAGGCGTTCAAACATAATACCTTAATGCAAAGATAAAGGTGAATGTGCTTGTGGTTATCAAAACTTTCCTTTTTGATTGCCTGTGTCTTTGAAGCAGTGTTGTTGCCGGTTGAAATTTGTTTCTTTAAACTATAAACCGATACTGGCTTGAAATGGAAACCGACACCAGCAGCGTCGAGCCAGAAAAGCACGTACTTCTAACAGAGGCTCACGAACCGACGAACGATGACGCCGAAGCTCGACGCTTGACCCCAGTTACACCCGGGTCGCATGTCGCCGAAATCCTGGATCCTGAGAGTGTTCCTGTCTATGAAGATCCCTATCAGCGGGCAGTGACCTATATGGAGAAGCATCATATACTGCATATTTTCCGGGTAGGCGTGGGGCGGGTTTGGACACCAGTCAGTTTTGGAAAAAAGCTCTTTGTTTCTACCCTTGCATCCGGGGCGCTTTAGTGTTGCCACGTGTTTAATATTTTCGAAAGACAAAGAGAACATGATAATGAGATGTCCCATCTGCAATTTTTCCGTTTTATTCTTCTAGGCGCTGACCCATATAGGGAAGTGCTTAGACCAGTGTTTCTCAAACTTTTTTATTCCATCGCCCCCTTTATAAAGCAAACAGAAGGTAGTAAATTTAAATAATTTTATTTAAAGAAAGAATTAAATAGCTGAACCAAACCATTAAATAGCTGAACTAAGAAATTGTATTACTACGCTAATATTACGTTCAGATTTTTTGAAAATATTCTATGTAGCCGCGCATCACATAGACGATCCAGAGTAAAAATTTAACGGAAAAATTGCTTTAGCGACAACCTCCAACAATTATCATAGTAAATTAAAATTTGCACGAAACTAACAAGTCAAAATACTAGGCTACTGAAGTTAACTCAATGATCAGTTAGTGGTTGAGCATTTTCGCCCTCTTTGTGTTGTTTTGCCCCTTGCTCCTCAAAATCGCTGGCTAAGACGTTGCGCGGCAATATAAGCAGCATTTTTGAGAGGGGCAAATTCTCGTTCGATTTGCATCAAGATTTTTAGAATCACAGAAACATGATAAATGTTTTTCTTCTGCGTGGTACAATGCAGAGCAGCAAAAATTAGGCTAAGGATGCTAAGGTGTTATGGAGCAAAAAGGAATATTGTATATATTCAAATCTACCAGTATAAAAAGTATTTATGTCACTTCCATAAAGAATATAATTTAAAACAGCATACATTCTTGACTGCAGATGATGTAATAGAAATATTAGTACATTTGCTCATCTACACGTTGCACTTGATCTCTTTTCGTATACAGGGGTTATACGCAAGATGCGACAGACTGGAACTGAATTTAGTGTGACTGGTGCAACCGTGCAAATTCTTGCAAACGATTGATATTTGTATGGAACTGGTGTGTTACAAGTGTTAAATACCCTAAACAGGCAAATATTATATTTTCAAACACCCAGGTTTTAGTCTGATTATAATCAGGGATGTAGAGCTAACAAAAAAGGTGTGGAAACGCACCCAAAAAACTAGCCAATTTTAAAACAGCTTCAAACTCATTTTGAAGCAAAACATGCAAAAGGTGTGGGAACGCCGCTCCCACGCGTTCCAGCCCCACTACACCCCTGATTATAATGACTTTTCATGCTCTGTATCGTGAAACTTCACGCTTAACATATCTATTAAAGGTAATTAGGCATAAAATCAAAATGAAAACGGACGAAACACATAACTTCTGTTTGTGCCTAACCTTGATGTTGTCGCAAAATTTAAACTCTGCTTTATTGAGCTTTTGCTCAATATTAGCTTTTTTGTTCACTCCATGCGCTTCACTATTTTGTCACTGTCACTGCATGCGGTGATTGGCAGATCATCAAAGCAAGTAGGAATTTAGAGGAAAATATGCCTCAAAATATAAGCAACGTGCAGACAAGCACTACCGAGTCAGATATGACATCTGTTTCTTTATGTTCCAAATGGCGTTTTAATAAAAAAAAAACTTAAATAAGATATGAATAAAAGAAAGCTTCAAGAATATTTAAACAACATACGACTACATTTTTGATCAGCCTTTAGATAACATATGAATGCATTTTGTATTTATAAGATACAGAGTTTAAGGGTACTGTCAATAAACCGAGATAATGCTTGTGTCATCAGATCTTGGACTGTACAAAAAGCAATAGCTAACTTTCTAGAATATGCTGTATTATTAACACAATAAAGCAGCAAAATTTCCTTCAGATAAAACCTTTCGCTGATCACCATGAATGACTCAAAAGAAACGTGTTGTCTTTGTAAAACATACTTTGCACAAGCTAACATTTAAACAAGAGATGATTCCGCTGACAACCAGGTCTTCTTGATTTGTAAATGAGTTTGCAAATAAATGGTTTGCTTATGCTGTACCTTCTAACAGAGATACCTATTTTACCAGCTCGCCATGGAGGCAAAAACGTCCATGCATTTTTTTTATGAACTGCACTGGAATTCCAAAAATTTGAAATAGGTTTTCCTTATTTCCACTCTTACATTGCAGAGCCTTGTTTCTCAACTTCTTTAGTGACACATCAGAATGCAAAGATAGCTCAAAACAAAATTTCTAGTAGCATTTTTAAAGAAACTCATCGCTGTTTTCGTGAACAATTTGATTGGAATGGTTTCAACATCTTGTTAACGAAACTTGGATGTATTTGAAAATAAAATTTCATTTTCTTTTGTCTTTTTTTGCAAACAATTTTTTGCTGCATGCATTTACTAAGGTTCAGAGGCTGTCCATCTCAGTGGAAGTTTTCTTTCATACTAAGACAGTTTTTCACACATAATTTAAAGTTCTGAGTCGCAATAAAGTGGTCTTTTATTGTGATACATTTTACTGATCGAGTAGATCATTTGATCAGAACCGAAACGTATAGATCAGCTACAGTATAAGTAGTATCCTTTCGAACTTTCGTTGAGTCAATCCGGTATAATATTGACTAATGGTTACACTTTCTTGCGCTATCTCAGGAAATAACGGAACACATGGTCTACACTCGGCCAGAAGATCCTCTAAAATTCATGTTGAGTGAAGTGCAAAATCTCATCTAAGAAAGGGAAAGGAAGGTGGCTGACATGATAAAGGAAAACTTGAGTCAGTGAACTGCCAGCGACTCAACAGACCGAATGACTGTGCTGCACTCATTGCCTGTCCAGCCACCAGATCTTGCGCGATAGCTTCAGAGGATGGTTCAGTTGCGGTTTTCCTGATGATTTTTTATTTACTGTGATATATTTTCAACGAAAATTTTCAAATCGGTCATAGGCTTCCACACTATTCAAACGGCGTTTGCCAAAACTTAACCGAAGCGTTTTAGATAATTTGAAAATGATTGCTTTCGCAATTAAGGTTGCATTCAGCTCTATCTACGTGGTCAGTAGGCTATCTATGGCTGGAAGACACAAGCCAAGTCACGCGACATGTTTTTCACAAAATTTAGGTTACCTAACTGGCGACGACATCATCTGTTATTCTCTATTACTGCGCATGATTTTGCATCGATGACTTTCCATGATTACAGCAGTGTTTTTTATGAAAACGTTATTTTTCAGCTTTTCTTACAATTTTGATTGTTTTTATGATAAATACGTTTTATGTAAAGTGTCTCCTTTTATTCCCGTTTTTAATTTAAAAATCATCAATTGAAATTGAGTCAAAACGCAAGTTTTGCTTTTCTTGAAAATTGTCTTGCTGCCTGAAGCTTGGAATGATAATTATTTTAAAGTATCACTACTTGAACTTCGCCAAAAAACTTTGGCGTGATCGGTTTTGAGAAGAGATATCAACTCCACTTGCCTTGTACATTAAGCATCACTTACAGAAATGTTACTGATGAAATTTTCCATTCAAGATGATCTTACCAGGCATAGAACGGATAGCCTCCAATGAAATTCATCTTTACGTAGCTGTTTATGTTTAAATACGTACATTGCCTTTGCCATCTGCCTAATTATGACATGCATAGTTTTTAGCTCTTGTTGAGTATCAGCAGGTTTCTTTTTAAAAACACGACAATGCGTTTTCCAACCAGTTACTGTTTTTGTTTCGTAAGCGAACTTCAGATCGCGATTTTTTGTCGAATATACATACTTGCTCACTGATTGTTTTGTTTTTGTCGTCCTATCAAAACGTATACCGTTTGCCATCAGAAAGCAAAGCATTTTCGAGAAGATCACAAACTAATACGGTCTCAGGAAAACATTTCTTTGGTTATCGCGGCAAATTTCTTTCAAAAACGCTATGACTATCTTTTCAAATATCATAAATTTTTCAGACGTCTGAGTTTCCTTTGTATTGATGGAGATTCTTGTTTTACGCTTGCGATTGTATACCTATGTTTTCAGACAGACGCATAACTATTTTGCTGATACTGTGGGCTGTGACACAAATTTTGAAAACTTTACCGCTCATTTTCCTTGAGCTGCATTTGACGTTTACCATTCAGTAACCACAGAAGGATTCGCCTATATCGGTACCTTACGGGGATTTAGAAAAAATGCCAATCTAGCGAACTGCCGATATAGACGAATAATCATAAACCATTCAAAAGCCAAACGTTTGTTCAATGTTGAGATGCGTTATGTAATCATTTTCACCACCTAATATCATACAGTACACCATCAAATAAACGAAAAATGCAAACTAAAATAGCGGTACAAATATTTACTTCCTGAGGTTGACTGCTGTAACGCCTTTCAATGCCAAGACTGTTACTTCGTAGTTAGGATCAACATCCTGGTGAAGATATTCTTCTGGAAGTGTGACTGTGTTTGTAATCGTAAGTGCCAGCATAAACGCACAAAACACTTTGTGGGGATCAGATGTAGTGCTGTTATAGGCGAATTGCCGATGTAGACCAAGTCAGTATAGACACACGTTCGACTTCGGATAATTAATTGCCGTTCCACACACATGAAACGTAGGAATTCTTCGAAATACGCTAATTACCGATATATGTGAATCCAGTGTTGGCGAGTTCTACTGTGTACTTTTATTAGGGGCGGTGGGCGAATTTTATAGTGAGGGGTCAGGGTGCGATCCAGGCGTACTACTATGCCTCACAGCATGGTTGACTAATTGTGTTACGTCATCAGTAAACTGAGATCAGGCTGAAATGGGAAAACGTACCAACACTGCTGTTATTTCATCGCAGATATTTTCACTTTTTGTCAGCAACACTAGCTCCAAAATAGAAGACACAGTTCTCTATGAAGCAAATCTGCTGTGGAAAATCTCAAAATGCGCAAATAAGATTGGTACTAATTTTCAAGTATTGTTGGTTTTGCCATTCAATATAAAATATTCCAGAAACTTTCTCGTCTCGTTACATTCGTTCGTGTCCTTAGAATCTGGGCGACAACCTCTTGTGCAAGTGCAAGTAATACTTATTTGAACCCAGGGACGTAACGAGGGGGCCAAGGGGGCGCAATTCCCCGGGTGCCGAGTCACTATGGGGGCGCCAAATCACCGTGGGGGCGCCGAAAATGTCCCAACAATGTCGCAAGTACTTTCTTCAATGCAGTACATTTGCTTCCGAAAGACCAATTTCGAGCAAGGGGGCGCCAAACGTGCTTCTTGCCCCGGTGCCATCTAACCTCGTTACGCCCCTGTTTGAACCACGCAGCATTTTAAAGTTTTACTGCGCACAACATCATCTTGAGATTCATTACTGCAAACAAACCGATTATTAAATTGTCACAGAGATGTTTGTATCAGGACAAGCCTTTGCCCCGTCGACAAAGCGAGGCGCTCAGCGAAATTTTGAAAAAATTTACCCTGTTTAAAATAGTGGAGTCCTGACCTCCGCCCGCTTGTTCCTCCGGTCATAACTTTTATTCATCTGAATAGCTAAAACAATTAAGCTTGCACGAAACTAAACACAGTATTGTTATTTGAATGAGAAAGCTGAAGATGCCCACTGAATACGGTAGGCGAAATGTAGTTTGACAAACATCTTTAGCGAACGATTCGTTATTTATGATACCGGCTGCGCTTGAAACACCGTTGGGCTGATGGAGGCCTGCACAACATACAGCCCGCGGGCTGTATGCGGCCCACGAAAGCTTTCTCAATTGCTGAAAATTCTGCAAAAGTCCGATTTCGGATAATTAATTGTCGTTCCAGAATTTCTTCCAAACTAAAATAAAATGAAGCAGACTTTTTCGGTCCGCGGCAGATTTGTGGTAATCAGTCTGGCCCTTCGAGCTTTCTGAGATGTGCAGGCCTGCCTGATGTGAAGGAAGTCGGCAGGGCAGCCTCTACAATCTCAATTTAAAAACGAAGGCACGCCAACTCCACAGTGAACCCCAACTCTGTTTGACTCTACCAAAATTTTTGACAGCATTTACGAACTATGGGCTTCGCTGTGTAGGGTCGTTTGACGCCGTGAGTTTGTAAATTCTTATTCACTGTTCAGGCAGCGCTTTTATGTTGGTGGGTCCCACGGGCAAGTGCCCATCGAACTCACATGTTAAGACGGCTCTTAGTGTTTGCCCAAACTTTCTATAGACCAATTAAATTGAAAAGTTGATGTTTAGTTTTACGTTAAATTCCGAGTATTTGCCAGAGTAAAAAGTCACGCAAAATAGTAATACCCAATATTTGGAAAACGAGGTTATTCCATAAAAAAATTGCAACTAAGAACATCAAAGCTGAAAGTAAAATAACCTGAGACGCGGAAAGCAGGAGAAGAGCCAGACATTTTCATTTGGGGTGCCAAGCGGAGGCCAGTTTTACAGCAGCGGGAGAAGTCAGTGGTCCTTGTAGTACTCAAAAAAAGGACCCGTTGTGCCTTCAAAATGACGACTTCACTTTATTGCGCGTCACATCATTATACGTTTCGTCATAGTGACACCGAAGGTATCCACTTGATCCAGATGTCCCAAAATGCCGGCAAGCAAAACAAAGCCGCGTCTCCGGTCTACGAAGATTCCAATCATGGATATTGTTGGAACCAAACAAACTGAAAACATCTTGTTCTCGAGTTATCGCCACCAGCACAAATCGTAGGGTAAGAAATCAGTTAAGGTTGTTTCAGCAGGTTAGTTTTGAAAGATGAAATATCTGTTAAAATCTGATCTTCCGATTTCCCTGCATTGTCAACGATGTCGTGACAACTCACTGCACAAGTAAACAACATAGTACAGGCAGAGGAAGCGTTAAGAGACATCATTTCACGGATCTAGTGTCATAGAGAACTGATGTTGTCCGGTTGGCAGTTGTCCCACTCCCAGTTGACAAAATGTCCGGATGGCAGCTGTCTGGTTGGCAATTGTCCGTTGGCAGTACCGGTTGGCAATTCTCCAGTTGGCAATTGTCCCGATAACCAGCAAGCACGGCTGACAAAGGTCTTGCACGTATGCGGTCTGTCTGCGAGATCTTGAAGGGAGTCTTGTTGTTCCAATCTTTGGCGTGAAAATCTGGGAGACCGCAAAGCTTGTAGAGGTCTGCAGTTCGTTCGGGCCCCGAGACGTTACTCCTTCATGTTCCGAAATGTCCGAGTATAGCTGGGAATTTTGACGATAATCTTATGGGCTGCAAGTTCACGCCATGCATCTCAGCAGCTTTCGATCAGAAAATTAATTTCCTCAAAAGGAAGCTAAACAATATTATAAAAAATTGCCATTATGAAAAACGTTTTTGCAATAATTTAAAAACTTTTTTGCATAAATTTAGCTTCACATGATTTCAAAGAAGTGCCGTGACGTCAGGCAAAAAATTTTGAAGGGCTACTGGGGGCCAGGCAAGATTTTTTGGGGGCTTGGCATAGGCGGATCCAGGATCTTTTTAGCGTGGGACTCAAGGACGAATTCATCCGGATGTGTACTGACTGCATAGCAGTGGAGACCCAACTGCTCAGGTAACTTTTTTTAATGAACATGGTTAATAACCATACACATTTTGGCTAAATCGCATTCTCGCCATTACCCAGGCTTACTGCGACGGTTCTGAAGCAGAAGCGGCCTTGAAAAGAAGTTAGAAATAATTCTCAAACTTATCTAACCTTAAAAAAGTGAACTTGTTGAATGTCGGAAAAGTTTTATTACTAGCAAAACAAGCACAGGTCCACGCCGAAAAAACGTGTGGGGCAGGCATAGAAGTGACACAAATCTACACGAAGAAACCTGAAATGTCGCCAATAACCTATGCTGGTAGTCTGTGCAAGATCCATGCCGTATTGTGTTCGAAAATTGCAGATGTTCATGGAATAGAAGTTCGTGACCTTCGGACTTGAAAATTTGTTTCTTTTCGGAAAATTTTCCGATTTTTGTATAACACCAGAAACGTAACCAAGGGGGAAAGGGGGCACAATTCTGCGGGCGCCGAATCACTGCGGGGGGCCGAAAAGTCACAAAAATGTCACAACACATGTTTTAATCAGGACATTTGCTTCCGAAACACCACAGGTTCGAACATGGGGGCGCCAAACTTGTTTCTTGCCCCAGGCGCCATCTAACCTTGTTACTCCTCTGCACATCACGATAGTCTAGTCAAAATGGCGAAATTTTTTGCAAAAAAACCTGCCCATCAGTGGCAGACTATCGATCACAAACTATTTAAAAGAAAATGCTGTTGATTATCGAAGTCATTTGACCACAGAAAATAACTTGAAGGTCGAGAAAAAGGTATAGTATTTCGAAAACAAGCACAACTTTCCCTCCTCCCAAAAAACGCTTGGGGTACGCGCAGAGATAAACATACCAAAAAACTTGAAAGCAATAATTATGCTGGCACTTTTGCCCTGGAAGGTGTTTATTGCATCACAACGGCATTGAAAATGATCAGACAATATTTTTCCACGTCACAGCGGGAAGCGTGAAGTTTGCAGTGAGTCAGTGACCAAATTCTCATCCATTCAATCTTTTGTACGAAACGCGACTACATGGCGGTAATGCAATTTTAGAAATAGTGTACACTAGGTTGAAAAAATTATTAGAGACAGGATATTGGTCGATAAAAAAGCATTTGATTTAGTTGTGAGATGAACTTTTGCCCAAAAAATGTTGCTGGCGGGGAGGGGTGTATGGTTAAAAAAAGGTATGGGAACGCCGTTCTCACACCAAACATAAAAGAAGACTGATTCGCCTATAAGAATTTCCACACTGGATGTTCCTGTTTCACTTTAGTGCTACGGTGCTATACACGAGATAACGTGTCGTTTATTCATTTATGCATCTCCAGGCGCTACACGTAGAAATTTAAACGAAAAATCTAAATCTTCAAGTAACGTTACGAGTGCAAAAAGGTGTGGGAACGGCGTTCCCACACGTCCCGCGCCACAACACCCCTGCTGGTAGGTCTGGTGCTAATCAGTGGTCATCTTTAGCATAGCCTACAGCTAATCTGGCGCGCTTCATTTTAAGCCTACCTGACATGTAGGCTACGTTTTACGGTTAGGTTTGCTGTTTTGGAATTTACGCTGTCACTGAGCGCTTTAACCTACAATAGCTTGTAGTTAACTGCATTGTAAGTTCGTTGTTGCGTAATTTTAAGGCCTTCGCTTAACTACAGTAATAACATGAGCTGCACTCATTCGTAAACGTTTGTAGGAAAAAAAAGTATGATCTGCAGCTTATTTAACTTTTGTCCACAGTCCGCTCAGTCCCGTCGCCACGGGGGGCTTTGTTGGGCTTAGCCCATCCAAACAAAGCTCCAAGCCCCCCAAATTGAAACATGAAACACTATAAATCAGTGGAGCTTTTGTCAATTTTTAGAATGTCAAGCCCCACCACACAAACGCAAAGCCCCCCTACTAGAAAACGTTCTAGCCACGGTTCTGAGTCTGCTGCTTAATCATCTTTTGTCCAGGAGAAGCCCAATCTTACCCAAATGAAACAAAAGTTTAAATACTTGCGTGCGCAGTGGCATGGCCAGCCCAAATTTTTGGATGGGTCAAAATGTTTGATTTTAGGCGAGCAACAGTATTTTGTTTGAGATACTGCCTCTGAAAGCACAAAATGACTAGATATTCTGAAAATTTGGAGAGGCCATGGCCCCCTGCCTCTCTGGCTACGCCTATGTAGGTGTAGTTTATATAACGTATATGCAATGTAAATACTATATGTAAACACTTATGTATTTATATAACATTGGGACAATATTTTTTATATAAAAACTTGTTTATTAGAAGTTTCATTTGCAGTGAAATAAACACATTCAGAATGTCCAAATTCAGCAAAACAAGCTTTGCATTAAAAATTTCGTCCCTGTTCCTGTACAAGAAGAAATGGTTTATTTAAAGGCTATACAAAAAATCACCCAATGGACGTTTCTGTGTCGGGAACCATCGATGAAAAAACGTATCTGAAAAAATATAGGGGGGCTTCAGCCCCCCAGATTTTAAGCGTGGGCCCCGTTGCCAACGAAAATCAATTTGAACTGCGCGTTTTTGTAACATCTTCCTTAATCATGTATTCGTTCTCGAATGGTAACAGGTAACAGTGGCAGGGGCGTAACGACGAGGGGCGAGGGGGCACAATTACTTGGGCACCGAATCACCATGGGCGCGCCGAATCATTACGGGGGGCGCCGAAAAGTCCCAACAATGTCCAAGTACTTTCTTCAATGCAGCAGCCTACACTTACTTCCGAAGTCTTTAGGTTCGAACATGGGGCATAGGCGTAGCCAGGGGTGGCCAAAGGGGCCATGCCCCCCAAATGTTTAGCATACTTGGTCATTTTGTGCTTTGAGAATCGGTGTCCCAAACAAAATACCTTTACTTTTCATTTCTTGCTGTTCATATTGATTAAATTTGTGTTACACTCTGGCCTTTCATTTGTAACTTATGCAACTATGCCAGCTGTGTATGTGGCCTGCATGAAGAAAAACGCACTGTAATGTCTTTCAACTGTGGTTTGAGTAATGCAAAAATATCGGCATCGGCTATCGTCAATGAAAAATGAAAAATATCAGAATCGGCCCGATATTTTGCTATTGCTCCTAAAGATGCCCCAGTAAGAGATATCCTTGCCTCAGTTGAAGACGGATTATGAGGCATTTTTCGCAGCGAGGCTGACCTAATATGACGAAAAAAGAAAACATGCCATTGCAACAGATCCAAGTATAATAATCACCAAGGCTGACAATGGTAACATCACCACAGTCTTAGACAAAGAGTGGTATGACAACAAGATTAACAAAATACTGAATGATTACGAAACTTACAAACATCTTGAAACCAACCAAACTGCATCCACAACCATAGATGTCAATGAATTTGTTAACAACTTGTTCGAAAGCAAAAAGATCACAAAAGAAGCAAGCTAGACTGAAAAACTCAGATGCCCCAACACCCCGGCTGTACGGACTACCGAAATTACAAAAAGAAAACATTCCCCAAAGAATAATAGTTTTTTTCACAGACTCACCTACTTACGGGTTAGCCTAAAGAATTATCATCACTGCTAAAACCACTTATTGGAAAATCAAAACATCACATAAGAAACTCTTCAGACATCGCATCATCTATTGTTCAAGAATTACACCAAACTGATGAAGTAATGGTCTCATTCGATGTTGTATCTTTGTTTGCAAAAGTTCCAATTCAGTTGGCATTACACATAGGCCAGCAACATCTACAATCCAATCCCGAGCTGAGTCAACGTACAGATTTGTCAACTAACCACCTAATTAAAGGACTTTAAATTTGCTTAAGTTCAATAAATTTTACTTTTCATAGAAAACACCAGAAACAAGTTTTTGGAACAGCGATGGGTTCTCCCGTTTCATCAGTAGGTGCAAACCTACTCAAGGGAATACGTCAAAAAAAACGCTTTGGAAACCTTGGCAGACCCTCCACGTTTGTGGAAAAGATATGTAAATGACGCGTTTGTGATCATGAAGAAATCAAAGTCGTCCGAGTTTGTCACCCAACTGAACATGATAGAGAGCTTCACCCAATGCACTATGGAACAAGAAAAAGAAGAATGTCTTCCGTTTTTGAACTTACTGATCTGACGCTTATCAAATTGCCACTTATTGTCAGCAGTCTATCGTAAGCCAACCCATTGAAACAGATACTTCGACTTTAGATCATAACATTCTATACAACAAAAACAATCAGTGGTTAACACTCTTTTCGAACGGGATAAAAAACTTTCCTCCACAGCCCAGGACCTGAACAACGAAATGAAGTATGTGAAACGGACTCTCATATTGAATTGTTACCCCAAATGGATGATTCAACACAAAAAGAAGAAACCACACAACGAATTTTTTGAATTTATATCTAAAGTCATTTTACCGTACACAACTGATTTGGGAGAGTCTTTAAATCGATTTCTGGAAAAACATCGTAATCCAAATATCAAGCACAATCCTATCTTCAAGAAGGAGGTCTTGCTCGCCAGCAAATGTCGAAGTGTAGTCTGTGAAATTCCATGTGGGGGGTACGAAGACAAATGAATTGGACAAAAGAATCGACGCCTGAGCACTCGATTGAAAGAATGCCACAGGGACACTTTACCTTACGATATTCTTAAAAATCCAGAAAAAACAGCTTTAACGAAACATGCAGCCTAAAGTGGCCATGGTTTCGAGTTCGACTAGGATTGCGCCCACGTTTTACATCATGTAAATAGCTACCACAAGCATATTTGTTTAGTATCCCTGTATATCAATTTAAAAACTGACACTATGAATGATAAAAGCGCAAAATTCCCGGCTGTTTATCACAATATCTTAAATAACGTGAGTGAAATTTATCTTTTACTTGACTTGCTTCAGATTGTCATCTTATTGCCCGCTTTAGTGCTTGTTGAGTTACTATAGCTCACCACTCAGTTTATCCCATTTATTGATCGCTACTTACTGCATACCTTCACACTATTTACTGCTTCTTCACACAGTAACTTTTTGTGCATTTTTCTGTGCAGGTTTTACGCTGTTTTATTGCGTTGTTATACATTGTCACATCCCGGCGTTTCGTTTTACACTTCTTATCTTCCACGTTCACTGTCGCATACTGTTACTAATTTCCTATAGCGTGATGGTCGGTTGCGCTTTTTATCTTTGTACGTCACAATGCTCATTGTTTTATGTTGGTAAATTGCATGTTTCGTGCCCTGGTTGAAAACATTGCCCTGAGGAAGCATAGGTGGTCGAAAGGTCGGCTAAATAAAAATTTAAAAAAATTATCGCCGGAGAAGAACGAACCTATCTGCTTGCAAAATACTGTTGCTTGCTTGAAGTCAAAAGATTTGAACCCCTCAAAATTTTGGGCTGGCTACGCCACTGCATGGGGGCGCCAAACTTGTTTCTTACCCTGGGCACCATTTGACCTCGTTACATCCCTGAACAATGGTCACTGTTTTCAATATGTGGTCTAGTCTTTTCAATAGCAACAAGTTGAGGCAGAGAGGGGCTAAGTTTTGAAGCTGTTTTCTGTTTCAGATGTAAGCGTTTCGTACTCGTGCAGTAGACGGACACTGCTGTTTCAACAGTTACTTGTCTTCTGAAAATTAAGTTTAAGTCGTAATTGCAAACGTGCACTGCTTAATCGGTCTTTTAGCGATACGCATTTTCCCTCGTAGAGATCTAATGAGGCAGCCTCTTTCCCTTATTTGTTTATTACAACCAGGATTTACAATTGACTAGCCCATTGACCGTGGCATCCGGAGAAAGGAGTTTTTCTAAGCTAAAACTATTGTAATTAAAACTATTTGACATCATCACTGCAGTCAAAGTGCCTAAATAATTTGTCTGACGATTATGTCCATTGAATCCGATGGTGTTTTTTTAAAACTTTTAAACTGACTTTAGGATGAGGATGGATCATCACTCGTGCATGTCCCGACACCTGGTGGCATCCTAATTTTTGCTAGTGACGCACCTGGTGGCATGTTTTTATGCAGCTAGAACAACAGACACGAGGTATGTTGATGCACTGTGTAACAACATGCCCCAAACGTGTTTTGGAACACTCACCGACGATTTCATAGAAAACCATATAGATATAATTCTGAATGTTGCTAGCACAAGTAACTGCACTTCTATGCAAGATTAATGTGACCAGGTGAAAGCCTTAAACAGCAGCTTAATAACAATTTTTAGCCAGCCCATAGAAATTACTTTACATACCCTAAAACACACAAATCCTCCTAACACAGCCCTAACTTGATGAAAACCAAAGTTTTTTTTTGCAAGCACGTACGTCTTGGATGTGGAAATTGCCTGCGTTAATTCAGGCGGACAACCGTACTTTTTAAAGAAGTTATGGGGTCTGTAACAACTTACCCTTGTAACAACTCTACCCGATCTCCCTTACTGCGCTCCTGTCTGGTGCCGCAGTGATCATACCAGAGATGAGCACGGATCAGGACTGGATCAGGACTGAAGCCAATTTTGGCCGGATCAGGACTGGATCGGACTGCATTTTTTTGAAAATTGGCCAATCAGGACTGGATCGGACTGAGAAAATATTTTTTGTTTTAATGTGATTATTCTGAACGTATCAAAAATTTTAGATGTGATCCGATTTTACAGATTTTCTAAATGGCAGTGTAATTTTGCCAACAATGACAAAAGCTCTGCTGAGACTATTTTGCCATTCGAACTGTATCCACCGTTGCCCACATATAACGTTGAGTTCTAGCAGTAACTTGAACATAGTTGAGTGGTAAGTGTCTATGCCTGTTGTGCGAGTGTTCGTTGGTTCTGTTCTCACCATTTCCTTTGGCTTAGCTTGAAGAGATGTGAATGTTTTTTATGCAGGCTACTTTTTCAAAAAGTTTGGGGTTGAGGCAGTGGCGTAACTAGAGGTTTGAGCCAGGGGGGGGGCAAACTTAGCTGAAGGGGGCCCATTGGCCACCGTTTGGGTATGCGATAAGTAGTTCCCAAAAACTCATATACGTTATTCCACGAAACCAGAACATATTTGTCGGGTGATGTAATGAACTTCAGTTGGGTAAGTGAATTAAAATTTCACGTTTTTATGTAACATATCCAAAAATTGATACCCATCAATGACTTGTGGCTGGGTAAGGTAGGCTTATGATTTGTTGTAAGAGTCACCACAGGCTTGACTCTTGGTAATTAACTCCTAAATAATTCAACTTTGCTTCTAAGCGCCAAATGCTTGACTTGTTGATAGGGCATAGGGGTAGATTCTGGGCACTGCCTGAGTAAACAACAAAACAAATGCAGTACCTGTAAGTCCAAAACCGAATTTTTTGAGCAGTTCATTGATCTCTCTGCATCAGTGATAAAACCACATTCATTTAGCGAGTACTAAGTAAACAATGCCAAACAATTTTATCTAAATGTGGAGCTGCAAACCAAACAATTACAAATAGATATGAACAGTTCCGTAGCAGCCCAACTCTGTCCCCGCCAAAATGCAGGCTACTCAACTGGCGAACCGCAGTAATACCGCAAAACAAAAGAAATCACTGTATACTGGCACAACAGCACACATGGAAATATTATATAACAATAACCATGAAAATATCATAAACATTGTCACATTACAGTAGTATCAAAACGGCTTGGAGCGAGTCTTTTGGCATGGAAAAGCCTTTATGACATCATCCAAATCTAGAGATCGCACAATAAAGCTTCCATTGACAACATGGCTAATGAGGATTCTGCTATCTGTCATATGAGACCTGTTTGATTAGCTTCAATTTGCTGAAACTCCTTTCAGCGCTGGTAAGAGTATCGGGGCAGTTAGCATAATCCGAAATGCAATAAATACGTTAGGATAAACTTCATCAAGCCGTGTCTTGAGAATAAAGCTTAACAATAGGAATTGGGTCTTTCATTGTCATTCAATTAACGACGATTATTTTAGAGATGTTGTAATGAAATGCAAATGTTAACAAAATTTTGCCGGAAATCAGAATCAAGCCTATCGTTCAGTTATGAAAACACTGTTACCGCAGGAAAAAAACTGAGGCCGATCAAAGCAATGCGCCGCGATGAACGTTTTCTTTCATTAGTTCAGTGAATTTGGCTTGAAATGTACGCGCACCGTGCTTTGAACTGGCCGAAATACGCATGCATAAACCTTTCTGACGTCTAGACTTGTTAATCTCCTGGTGCATGGCACATGTTTAGATTTATAATATTTTGTATCTGAAATAGGCTATAAATGTTGACAAATACAGACCAAGGGGGCCTCCGTGGACGCAAGATGGTTAACATCCATAATCCACTAACTGCGCTACTCCGTTGGGACAAGCTTAGCAGTGATTGCTAAATAAACTCTTCTAACTACACCATTAACTCCATCTTGCTGTCTGAACAGCAGGCTGCGCAAACGTGTAACTTTGGTCGTAAGCACTTAAAGGTATCTTACTTCTATGCAGTATAAAATACGAGAAGACTGACTGAGTTAGCCTTAAAACATTTATTCACATCACTACACAAAATACGTTGATCAGGTGTGAGGCTGACTTCTGGACGTATACAACTAGGCATATAGGCTAGCTTCATGTTCAACACTCCAAGCTCAAGCCCAGGGCTCTCACAACTGTAATTCCAAAAATCCCTGGAACAGTACCACAAAATCCTTATTTCACATAAAATATCTATAAATCTGTGGTGATGCAACATAAAATCGGAGCGCCATGGTGTGTTAAAATTTGTTAAATTGATCCAAACATGTTAAAAATTGAACCAAACATGATTTGCAAAATATACTGAAATGATTCATTTTTGCACATTTTCAAACCTTTCTGAAAATCCCTAAAACATACCCAAACAGGGTGAAAAGTTCCAACCTAGCGAAAAAATCCCTGAAAGTGAGAGCACTGCTCCAGCCTCAAATACGTTTATTACCTCACAAACGTATCAAAAACGATCAGGCGATGTTATTCTAGGTAACAGGGGCAATCACTGCTCTCCTCTGACTACAAATTACAGGACAAAACAGAATACGGATTGATAAAAACTACACTGATTTCTATTGCACATTTCAGTTTGTGTGTTGAAACTTTGTTTGGGGGGCTAAGCCCACAAAAGACCCCATGGCGATGGGGACTGAATTTTAGGCCCCTGTGTCGTTAGGCGGTAAACTTGCGGATATTTTTCTGATACGGATAACTGCATACTGCGGTTAAACACACACAAAACTTTTGGCAAATTGGTGATGCGTTTAACTGGATTCGTCTGTACTAACACCTGAAATCACCGGAAAACACTCCGAGAATTTTTTGAAAAACGCTAAAACAAAAACCAAAAAAATCAAATGAATACTAAACAGCGAAATACAAGCTAACATGGGGCCCATGTTTTTGCATTTAGCCTGCCAGGATGGGCGGCGCGCACCCAGGACCGGATTAAGGGGGTGGCAACGGGGGCAATTGCCCCGGGTCCCCCGCTGCAAGGGGGCCCCAGTGATAAAATTTATTTGTTTCAAATAAAATACTCGTTTGAAAAATTTCGTGATTCAGAAGCGATACAAGAATACAACTCTATATTGTATTCCTACGTTGCGTTAAGTATCGAGGGCCCCAACAGCAACTGATTTCTTTACAAGTTTGACTGTCTACCAGTTTTAGAAATCGCTATTGAATGGCCTATAATTATTTTGGGTTTTGTTCAATGCAAATATATTTGATTTCGCTGGTGACTTTTTCCTAATAATCGTCCACTTGGCATGGGTATTACTCTCTACTCGTGCATCACGCCTATTGCACAAATGTCACGAAAATGTTGCTATTTGCGTGCTAAAAGCTAGTGGTTGCTGATTGCTGTCTAGTATCAATCAACGTTGCCACTGGGGTCAGTCTTGTTAACATCAGATTGTTGCCTTCTTCAACATTAGATAACATCAAATCTTTACGCTACCGTTCCATATAAGCTAAATGCTTCTGTTAGCAAACTTAAAGCGCGAGTACCCTCGTTGAATCCGAAACAAAGGGAAATGTCACCATTAAATGGAGAAGTCGTTTATAATTTCAGTAAAATGTTAGTCTCAACGCAGGGAAGAGAACTTCTTTAACTTAAAACGATAACCAAGCACACATTAGTGTCAGTGGCTTAATTGACAGGGGGGCAAAGGGCGACCTTCCCGCCTGGCAAGCTAAATGTAAAAACTGGGCCCCCTCCAGTTGACACTTTGATATTTAGCATTCTTTTTAGGTTGTTGTTTGTTTTTTTTACGTTTTTCGGGGTGTTTCTTTTTTTTATCTAGTACAGACATCCACGACATACAGAGATAAACTATTTTTCTTAACTTTTTTTCTGAGTTTTCGCTAGTGGACCCTCTACGGTCAGGGACGGATTTAGGGGGCGCGGGGCCCTAGGCCATCTTAGTGTTTGGGGCCCCACGCAAGTGTGACCCATTTTGGCCGTTTGTGTGAAAAGCGTGAAAGTATGCCCCTCTTGTGTGTAGTGCCCCCAAAATATCAACCTTTTGTGGTGCAGACTTTGGTTCCACAATTGCCTTAGATCAGGGATTCCCAACCTTTTTACGATCTCGTACCACTTGGACACCTCGTACTGTCAACGCGTGCCACTTCTTCCAGAACAACTAATTTGATCGAATCTTAGTTGATTCAGAAGAATAATGTACATTAAAATAACAATAAAAAACACAACTAAATTTAAGGAGATTTTCGTTTACCTTCCATCAGTTGGTCGATGGGTGGCGTAAATTTGCTAAATTTATTTATTTAGAAACTAAGCCCGATACATAAACTAGAAAGCTGTTAAACCAGATTTTTGTGAAAAAATGGAAGTTACTCGCGCACCACCTGGAAGACCGCGTACCACTAGTGGTACGCGTACCACAGGTTGGGAACTCCTGCCTTAGATCTTCAACAGAAATTAAAGCCTTTCCTACATTCGTCTAAAGAACAAATGGCATTGGTATCTTTTCTTGGAATTTATAGCTCTTTCGTGTAGTTCAGAACTTCTCTTCGTTAACTTTTCGCGATTTCTAGCGTTTTTAGTAGGTTTGTTTTCCGGATATAAAGATTTTCATGCGAGACGGTGTTGCCTCCCTCGAATATATCGTCTAGCTGTCGATCTGATTACCTGTACGTAAACTCCTTTTTTGTAGTAATAGTAACCCCTAATTTTTGAACCAAACAAGCACAATCCATTCAGTGGACACAGGGATTATTCATCCGGTTTTGAAATTGTCATTTTCCAAGCAATATAAAATTTAGTGTTTTCATCCTCTATACCGTAGGCGTACGAGGCGGGTGGCGGCGAGGGGGCTGCCGCCAACTGGCTTGAAAATTTTCAGGGCAAATTCTGTTTTCAGGGCAAGGGCAAGTTGCTCAAAATTCCTGAATGATAAAAAATATTTCAATCCAGTGAAAAATTTCTGGGCAAACTCTGTTTTCAGGACAAGCGCAAGTTGCTCAAAATTCGTGAATAATAAAAAAATTTTCAAAACAGTGAAAAATTTCAGGGCAACTCTGTTTTTCAGCGTAAGCGCAAGTTGCTGAAAAATCCTGAATGATAAAAAATATGCATTCAGCAAGTGAATTCAAGGCACACTCTGTTTTTGAGGGCAAGCGCCAGCTGCTCAAAAATCCTGAATGTAAAAAGTATACTCAATACAGTGAAACTTTTCAGGGCAAACACAAGTTGCTCAAAAATCCTGAATAATACAAATATTTCAATAAAGTGAAGAATTTCAGGTCAAATCTGTTTTTCAGGGTAAGCGCAAGTTGCCCCAAAATCCTGAATGATAAAAAGTGTATAATAAATACAGTGAAAAAATTCAGGGAAAACTGTTTTTCAGGGCAAAGGCAAGTTGTTCAAAAATGTTGAACGGTGAAAAAATTTCCAATGCAGTGCATTCAGTGTATGTTCACTTGGGGATGGTCCGTGTAAATTGGGCTAATTTAGTTTGTAATCTGTACTAAAGACGTGACTGGTCATAATGGCTCTGATCTATACCAGATATGTCCAATCCAAATGTATTACTGAGCCAAAAAGTATGTCACTATCGGGACCATGCAGGACCGCACAATGAATGACATATTAACGAAGGCCGCACATTGAATGGCTTACTTTGATCTTATCAAATTATTTTAGCTTAAGCTAATGTACAGAAAGCGTTCGAATCCTCATTGCAATGGTAACAGACGTGATAAAGTAGCACTGAAAACCAACTGCATCAAAATTTTCAAATTCAGGATTATCAAAATAAGGACAGGCTTTCACTATATAGGATGCATTTACTACAGCGAAAACCGAAACTGGGCCGCATGCGGCCCACAGGTTGGGCATAGCTGATGTAGACCAAGCCCTCGTTTTCTGTAAAAATCGAACAATCGGATGTCGGCAGGTCAACAGCTTGATCTAACAATTCGGTAAGCTCCTTTGAGTGCGCGTGTTTAAGTGCCTTGCTCAACCGCACAGTACTTACGATAACACAGGCAAGTGTAAGGTCAGGCCCTTCGGTCCGGAACTGTCGCTTTTAACCATTGCGTTGCGCCATCGAAATCGCGTACATATTTGCATCAGTAAAGGCAATTACCGTAAAGTTTCTTGTCTGGGAGAACACAACACGCAAGGAACTTTACCCCTTTGAGTTAACAAGCAAGGTAACTACAGAATTTGCCTATAAAGGCACCTCGAGGGGATTGCATAACGAACGTTATTGCCGAATTGACGTTTCAAGCGCATTGAAATGCATGTAAAAGATGCCATCGGGACCGCACAAAATGTAACATTATAGGCGAACTGACGTTACAGACGAAGCCGTAATAAACGAATTCAACTGTACAGAACAGATTTATAAGAGGTTTCAGACCCCATTCGGATTGTACTAAAAAAGTTGTTTCAGAGCATCAGGGCAAATTGTTTGTTTTTAGAGCAAACTGTTATTTTCAAGGCAATTTTTCCGCCTCCCTCAGTAAAATGCCTTCCCGTACCCCTATGATAGGCCGATGATAAACAGCATGAAGACAAGTTTTGCACAGAAGCAAAGCATAGTCACAACACCCTCAGTTAACCACGAAGTAAACCAAATGTAGACACGTTTTCCCCAGTAAAGCTCGCGAGAAACTGTTCTAGCTGATTTAACTAACATATAGAGTTTCAACAAGCAATCTCTGTTTGTGGGAAATCTGGTAAAAACAACCAAAGACAGAATCCAAAACTGACAATATTGCTTTTCATCGGAGCTTTGCAGTATCCGGCGGTCTTGCGTTGTTGCGAGCTCTTTTGTCAGTGGAAATTGAACATCAAGTTCCGTTTTTTTCTTTTTCATTCTTTTTTTGTAACCTCTTTCATACAGATGGCCTGAATCTCTCTCACGCTCAGATGCACAATATTGTCATGTTGTTACTGTACTGACAAGAGTCTAGAGTAGACTAGACATTTGCATTTCCGCCCGTTTCAATGTAAATTGTGAAGTTATGCCTCTGTGCAGTTTTGCAAATTGTTAGTTAACATTGAGTCTTCATAGAAAAAATCGTTGCGCGGGGCCCCAAAAAGCGCGGGGCCCTAGGCCATGGCCTATTTGGCCTATGCATAAATCCGTCCCTGCCTACGGTGACCAGTAGGCTCCCATCAGCTAAGCTTTCCCCCTGGGTGAATTGCGCCACTATAATTGCGCCACTGATTAGGGTGAGAGATTGATGAAAGAAACTTAAAAATCATGAATTTAATTTATTTTCGTCCCAAAATGGGAGGAAATGTGGAAAAAAACAACCCAGTCAACATCAGATTTGTCGACAAAACATCAAACATCAGAAATTTATCTGAGAACATCACATCTGATGTCATATTAAAATATCAGAAGTGCCAACACCAGTGGCGATTCTAGAATGAAAAAAGTGGGGGGGCACTGCGGGGCCAAGGAAAAAGTAGGGGGGGCAACATAAATGTCTATCCTGCACGGTGATTTTTCATTGTTTTGAAGATTAAGTTGCTATGATTAACCCTACTCAGTGCCGTATCAGCCCAACTCTGGGCCCCCCAAAATGCTTACAGAGGCCCCCCTAATGGTGATTTATAAAAAAATTATGTTATGCTACATCTCGAGGCCGAATGGCCTTCAAAACAAAATATCCTAATTGCAGACACAATTTGGGCAGAACCAGGCCTATATCCAGGTTTTAAAGTTTGGGTGGGCAAAATACATTTTTAGGGGGGGGGATATTTCTGTTTTCATCATATGTTTAAACAAATTTTTCTGAGCACAACAACTTTTGGGGGGCAAAAAAGATTTGGGGGGAACTGCCCCGAATTTCCGTGTCTGCGAGCCTGGGCAGAACCGTCACGAGAAAATCTTCCATTGGGGGCCTTCATGTTTGTGCAGAGAGGGTAGACATCCAGAAAATTTATTTTTAATTCACAACATGAACAGCATTTGCAGATTGTGCAAATAAAATATTTTCCCGCAAATACCCATAATAGGCTCGTCCTTTCCAACTAAAATTTTTGAACGAGCTCAACAAAAGGAATTGGCTCGGAAATCATTGTCATTGACGGCAATTATTTAGAGATGTCGTAATGAAATGCAAATGTTTGTCGTACTCTTGGTCTTTATCGCGTAACAATAACACGGCGACGGCAATGAATCTTTAAATGTTCACTTCAACTTACGGTAGTAGGCATTTTTCCGTATGCGACCAGGCCTCCCACTGAGGGTTTTTTCCACCCAGATCTGTTTTTTTGGTCGACCTGTGTGTCTAGGTTTAATTATGAAAAATTGCGCGAAATCTGTGTTTTGTGAAGTGATGAACTCATCAGCAACTTCATTGTGTACAATATGATACAAAGATAACTTTACATTACAGTGTTTACATGCGCACATCAGGTGAGAAAGTACGCATATCGGATGAAGCAGAACGTGTTCAATCGGTTTCATATTCTCATATAAGATCATTATCAGGGTTATATACAGTGGTGGGTGTGTTTAAAGGAAGGCAAGTGAGGCACTTGCCTCCGACCACCTTTGCAACTGTAATGTGTATGGTATCTGCTTTCAAGGAGGCCCAACAGCACCTGCGATGTATAAGTAGGCTACTTTGCTTGCAAAGGGGTCCCCAACAGCAGTTGTAATGTGTAAATACCTTGCTGTTAAAGTGGCCCGAAGTAACTGTAATGTATAAGCACTTTACTTTCAAAGCGCCACCCAACTTCATTGATTTCTAGTGCTTCATATTTCAATTTGGGGGAGCGAAGCTTTCTCTGGGGGGCTAAGTGGTGACGGGACTGAATTTTGGGCTCCCTGTGACAGAGTTGGCAGGGGCGTAACGAGGTTAGATGGCGACCGGGGTAAGAAGCAAGTTTGACGCCCCCATGTTCGAACCTGAGTTCTTTCTGAAGGAAATGCACTGTATTGAAGAAAGCACTTGTGATATTGCTGGGACTGTTCGGTGCCCCCTGCAGTCATTCAGCGCCCCCATAGTGATTCGGCGCCCGGGGAATTGTGCCCCCCTTGCCCCCTTCGTTACGCCCCTGAGAGTGGGCACCCCCAATTGGGGGATATGGAGTCCGGCTGATACGGCACTGACCCTATCAAGCCCAACGTACGCTTGTGAATATCATTAAATATGAACTAGCGTTATTATTCACTAGAGACACCTAAACGTCACTGTAGATGCAATCACACACGTGTACTGCTATGTCGACTATTCTGTGCTAACCATGCAACTTCCACAGCACTGCACATGGAAATTGTAACACCATTTTCCGTACACAATTGTGCCGGCCTCACATGAACGAAAGCAGCTTTAGAAAGTGAAAACAATTCACATGAAAGCGAACAGGTTCCAGCCACGAATTCCATCTTGACACAGAGACAAGTAGGCTGTTGGCAGTCAACTAGTTTTATCAAAATATTCTTACTACATAGCACATAAAAATAAACCATCTTCCAACGGTTTGGTGACTACTGACTAATCCGTTTTTGTGGTAGCTTATAGACATTTTGTGATTGTGGTGTAACCATAACAATGTTATGCAACTACTATTACGAGTGTGCAGCGTGGATAGGGTGAGGACTATTCAATGCAGTATGCAGTTAGCAGCAGCGAGGTTTCAACACCAGTTGCACCTAAGTGGCATAGCAGCGCCCCAGATAGGTGTGCAACGGCGTGTACCTGACAGCAAAATGTAACAGTAAGCGTAAAACTTATTTTGCAGAATATTCCCAACAAAGTCGTTCATTTTAATATTCACACTGAATTTTCCTCTGACTGATTCTCAAAAGCTGACTTTTCAACCCTGCGTTAATTTATGACTGTCTTGTCATAAGCGAAACACGCACCAACTCTAAACCAAAAAAGATTCAGACAAATAGACAATGAGCAATATAATTCTCATACGGATCCCTGCACAGGCTACGTTCAAATTTTATATCATCATCACCTCAACGTAACTTAATTCTTCGTTTATCATGTCGACTGTCAAAGCCATCAACGAAATCATCTAAATCTGTTTTTCAGCTAGTACCTTTCAATATAATTAAAGTATATCAGTGTTACCCAATCTTTCACTGGTATTGGAATTGCTGGGAAATGTTTTCACTAATTTCATTTTTGAAAAATTTCTCTCGCATGAAGCACTGGTGACCGAAAGAGTTACAGGTACCAGTAACAATCAAACGCAGCTTTTGAGTAGCTATAAATGACAAAAATTGTTCGAGCGATGTAACCTACGCAGCTTCGACTCTTTCCGAAGCAAATTCTTTGCCAAAGTTATTTCACGTTTTAAATCATTTTCACTAATAGAATATGATTTGTGAATTTTTCCAAGTGTGTTTCTGATGGAAATGATTGACCTCCGGGGCAGAGAGCTGAAATACGCGAAAGAATTGCTTCTGAATCATTACAGAAAATCCTCACAAAATTCTATGAGGTTGCAGGACATGTGGGTAGAGTTAAAATTGTGGTCACGAACAACTTACGTAAGATGTTTCGATGCCGTATACACAAGGCAAACGAATGCAATACCACAGCCAGGATAAACTGAGATAAATTAACTGAAACCAATTCCTAACGCTTTCACAAACCTTTTGCTACTGGGACAAACAACAATCTGGTGACAATAATATAATCCAGCTTCATCTCACACTGAAATGCACGAAAGATCAATCTTCCCACTTCTGTGACTGTTTCTTAGTTTCGAAATGCGTTTTTCAACACTACGACCGCTGTCTGACTAAATTTCACGCAGGATCCGAGCAACCCCTGGTATGTGTCGTTATAAACAACTCTAGTTACCCGACCGTCAAAAACAGCAGCACAGCTTATCATGCATTTGGAAAACATTGAATGCAGGCTAGAGGGCTTCTAAATTATCGTTTAAAATATTGCTGACCGAAAGTTACCTACTGCATGTGTCTAGGGTTGTCAGATGACCGGAATTTCACCGGCCTTGACCGTATTTTACTGCTAATTTAGCAGAGGCCGGTAAAAGGCCGGTATTTTGAAAATCAGTGTCTGAGCGAAGCCGGTATTGTGAAAATAAATAATTTTGCCGTAACTTCAAAAAGAACTAGCGCAGAATTTCTCAAATTATAATGACTTTTGTAGTGAATCTTGTCAGGACAGTTTCTTCAGCGAAGTTTATTTGCTGCTGTTGTCGCAGTCCTTGGTGCGATTGCACGTCACACACACACCGAAATGCAACGAATCAGCCAACATACGGGCAAAATTATTAATTGTGGCGTAACAATACTGATTGTCTCTGTTTTCCCTGTGCCGCTTATGAATTACGACACAGCTTAGATCTGGCGCTGTTGACAAAATGGCCGGTATTTTTACACAACGCATTTGGCAACCCTACATATGTCAACCAAACGAACTTAAACGGGAAGTTAAGAAAAAAACTGGGGAGGTCAAACGGAAGGCCACGCAAAAATCTGGGGGGGGCATGGCCCACCCAGGCCCCCCTTAGAATCGCCACTGGGCAACACTGGCATCATTGATCCCGAACTTCTGGTGCAGTCTCGAGGTCGCCGCAACCGAACTGCACCTTTGTTTCGTCATAAAGGGTAACATGCGGTGGAAACGAACTTTTCTTCCTATGGTTTCTATCGTTGTGTTACATCATAAACACATGAAGCTATTCAAGCCATTTACGCCACATGTTATTGTGTGATCCGTCAGAAAAGGTTTTAATTAGTCGATTTGTAGAACGAAAGAGCAGAAACCGAGATTGCAGTGTTTACCCAGCGCGATGCCGACACCTGTAATGCCATCAGGACTATGAAAAGCGCAAAGCTTCAAAGAAGAAAAAGCGCAAGGATCTGGCAATGTTAGCTAAAACGCCGCGGCTGAATCGCTTTTTCTAGCAAAATTTTCAAGCAGCAACGTTAAAGCAGTGGCGTTAACCAGAGCACCTGAAAATTAAGGTGAAAATCAAGACATTAGCTTGGAAACAAGTTTCCACTCAGCCTGGCTGGCCATATTGGCATGTTCTTTTTCCGGCGTTTTTGTTTGTAATCTCTGGTTTCTGCTTATTTTTCGGGTGAATGTTCTTTCTTGCCAAGTGACTCTCTAGTCTGTGAAATATTTTTCTTAGTAAAAATACACCCTAGTATTCATATCGTAAATTCTCTTCTCGCAGCTAACTGTATGTCAATTTGAATAAGCACATTCTCGACTACAGGAAAAAAACAAACGGGAACGTTGCTAATCAGCGAAAACATAACTTTTTACAAACGATGACGTCATGAATTACGTCATAGGGGCCTCCGGTAAAAATTGCCCCGGGCCCCCCTACCCTTTAATCCGGCTCTGCGCGCACCCCTCTCCACCGTCAGTTACGCCACTGTGTTTAGGGCAGTGGCTATCAACCGGGGGGTTGTTTGCTTTTTTCTTGGGTCTCGAGAGCTTCTTATAAATATACTCATAATTACTTCCACATTTTAAATTTCGTTCATAGAACCACTTTGTGTCGTAGTCAAAATAATAGGATTACCTGGCAGTAGCGCAGACAATGATTTTGTTCGGGATGGGTCAGTCAATGACGTCGTCAGTCACTGTCGTCGTCTTGAGTCCGACTGTCACTTTCGTTTATTTTCTAACAGCTGGAAATTGACGCAAAGTACCAGCAAAGATCTGAGCAATTTTGTTTCGGGGGAGGCCATGGCCTCTTCGGTCTCATTTTGGCTGTGCTACTATTACCTGTAAAACTGATAGACCACTTTTTCATTCAAAATTGTTTTAGGTGTGATTACAACCATTACAGTACTGCTGCGTTCGGCAACACACGATTAACTTTGTGACCGAAGAATGTGCTGCGTTTGTAAATTAGATACCTGATTGCTGTAGCTAACTTGGGAGTTATTCTAGTTTTGAATGAGTCGTGCTGTGGAGTTATTTCTAACGGTGCGGGTCTCCCTCACTGCTGCTGCCATGTGCATCAATTTAATAAATGATTTTTCTAGGATAGTGATATCGTACGTTATTTTATAGACATTGTGATTTTCTATCGTGGAAACACAACTGCATTTCCTATATGTCTGACTCGAAAATGTCGGAAGGGGTAGATCGGTTTAATTGAGTTGCAAAATGGGTCGCTGCTTGAAAAATGTTGAAAAACCACTGGTTTTGAGCTTACATTTAGGGGTTACGTTTACGGATTAAGTTTCAGGTTTAATTTTGGGTTTATGTTTTGGGTTTGGGTTTAGTTTTTGGGTTTGGGTTTAGGTTTTGTGTGTTGGTTAATCTGACTTTAGGTTTTGGGTTTGGTTTCATGCTGACTACAACAACATATGCGCGGTGCACTGGGCGGATCACCAACGGAATGTGGAGTGGGAAGACAACCCCACAAGACTCCCTATTTTCATCCCCGACACCAGCACCCACCCGGAGCGACCCTCCCACGACGAGCATGGGTCCGACTAAACCTCCTCCGCACTGGTGTCGGGCGTTTTCACTCCTGTTTATAGGCTACAAATGGGTATGGCCACCTCTGCGGCTTGTGAGTGTGGCACAGAAAAAAAGCGTCGACCATGTTCTCCTCCAATGTCCAATCCATCGACCTCCTCATGGACTGCATGGCCTGACCATTTTGGACGATGAGACAATCGAATGACTGATCAACACTTGTCCCGAGCTCTACTGCGGCCAAGCAGTGATTAGAACTACTAACTCAAAAAAAAAGAAAATTGGAAACGGATAACATTTTTGTTTGGAATTAGGATGAGGATTAGATGGAATTTCTATTTTTTCAGTTTTGATAAAATAGGTTGGTGCAACGATTGTGGTCCTTCACGGTCATTGGTTGTTGAAAACCACTATTCATTTTCCAATGCCATGAATATTGTTTCCCTACATTGTGTCCGATTTTGTCAGTAGGGTGATTAAAGATGTTTTGTTTTTGAACGTTGTTAAGGTCCGTACGCCATCTCTGTCATTGTACAGACGTCTCACATGGTGCCAAACCTGGGAGTTTGTCCCCAAATCTGCAGTTTTAACTGCCTTCCTGGGATTCTTGGTTTTCTGCTGAGGATCTCTGGTTTCAATGTTTAAGTGTGCAGCGCTGATTTGAAGTAGGGCACTATAGATTAAACCTGTAGTTGCTAGCACTAGTGGTAGTTGAAACAAAATGGAGATTAGTGATTAGTAAACGACATCAAGACATTTGATTGAAGTGAGTGGAATACAAAGCTAGATGAAGATACACATCAGTGAACAAAAGCATATAAATTGTTTCTAATCAGAGCATTAAATGTTTTGACAGAACAGGTAACTTGTGATGTTGTCGAACATTTGCGATCTAAGAGGTGTAAAGCAAAATTCAATATCAATGAGCATTGTTATAAGCAACACAAAGACTTTTAGTAAGTCTATTTTGAAGCGCTGGCTAAACACTGCAATCTCGGTTTCTGCTCTTTCGTTCTACAAATCAACTAATTAAAACCTTTTCTGACGGATCACACAATAAAATGTGGCGTAAATGGCTTGAATAGCTTCATGTGTTTATGATGTAACATAACGATAGAAACCATAGGAAGAAAAGTTCGTTTCCACCGCATGTTACCGTCTATTTTGAAGTTTGATAAGTTTTGGTTATTTGAGTTTCACAATGGTTCGGGGACAAAAAAATAGGTTTCAACAGTTGTGAATTTATCAAATTTTTAACATCGCAATTAACTTCCATGCATTCTATGTTTGGGGGAAACCCATATTAAGTTGCAATGCTACAACATTTTTACTTCACTTTTTTCCTTTTTTTGCTTTTGCAGCGCAACTTTTTTTCACTCCGGTTACGTCATCAAACCTCCGCAACCAAGCCCCGCTATTTACGGAGCTCCACCTTTTACAGGCAACCTTTTATTTTGTTTGATGAGCCTTTGAAAATTTAGCTAAGTGTATGTTTATAAAGCTATGCTTATGTTGAGTAAAATATATTGTAGTGGATTGTTGTAGATAGCTACTGAAAATATTTTTAGGCAATAGTATTAACATCTTGAATTGTTTTTTGAGGTGTTTTGAATGTCAGTAATCAAAAAATTGTACTATAGATAATGGCATTGCTGTCTTTAAATTGTTGTTATTTTGAGGTCTGTATGTATGTCTAATTAGGGTAGAAGTACTGGTTTGTTGTAAAAAATAAAGCATATACTGTGGTCTTAAAAAGGTAAACAAATATTATGCACACTTGTAATGAACTTGATAATAAAATAATATTCTACATTTTTACTAAATTGTATTGTTTTTTACCATAACTTTTGTGAGATATTGATATAGACCAACTTTGAAAAAATGACATTTCTGACTGTTTTCATTAATGCTTATTGTTTAACACTCTCTTGGCATACACATTCATTTGCTTGTTTCTTGGCATTTTGCACCCATTTTTTTCAATGTGTAAACCAACTGCTGTTCTCCATATGTGCTAAATATGGTTATTCTATGAGGTAATTTGTAAAATGCTTGTGATGATATATGCAAAATTGTACAAAGTGTTTTATGCAACCAAAATTAATTTCTAACTCATAAAAGTTTAAATTAAAAATGTTAAGTTTTGTATTGACAATGCAGTAATCAAAGATTTCACAAATGTTATTGCTTTTAAGAAGTAGCCCCTGTGACAGTTTCATGATCAGACTACTGCATTGAAATTTTTGTTGACATCAAGCTTTGACTGGTCAAGATTATATTTATATATGTGCTAGCTTTTGGATTGAATTTCACTGTGGACTAAAGCTTAAAATTTTTCTGGCCAGTGTTAATGAATTATTGATAAGTCACATAATCTTATTTTCTTGTTTTTTAAAAAAAAGCTGAGTGGCTGGTTGATGCTATTTTAACTTTTTGGTATGGAAAACCATTGTGTAAATGATTTGGTTAGGCTTTAGAAAAAGCGTGATGCAAGAAACGATCATATGTTTTTTAAAAAACAAGACTAATATAGTTACATTAACTTCTAACTAACTTGAATGAAAGTGAATAACATGGTTTGAACAATCATTTCCTTACATCATGCCTTATTTTGAACTTCGGCAAATCATTTGCACAATAGCTTCCTAGATCAAAGTCTTAAAGTAGCATCAACCATCATAGACCTAGATAAAAAGAATGGTGAATTTAATCAGACTATGCATGTAAGGAGTTATAAAAAAAGATGGAATCAATATTATATAAACAACAGCGAAGATGAACGTAACAAAATTTCATATTAAGGAAACAATTTTTTTTCAAATTCTGTGTATCCCTTTTGAGTTTTTAGTGTCTTTTACAAATATGTATGAAATTCACGTCATGCAAGATTTTGTTTTCACCTAAAGTCATAAGCAAAAGTCTAAACATTTTGAATGTTAAGACGGAAGTTCAACTTCTGATATTATACTAAAATAACAGTCAGTGGATTTGTTGCCACATGCAAAAAATGTTGTGCCTAATGTAAATTTAAATCCCTTGGTTCTTCATCTAGCCCATTAATTAATTTTTGTTAACATTACTTTATTCATTTTCTTGCCTCCTTGGTTGATAAAGCAAATCATTTTTAGCCTATAATAAAATAATTTTTTAGTGACAAAATATTGTATTGCCTTCTAGATGAAACTGTTTTTATTCTTGGGGATTACTATCTCTGGGTAATTGCAATTTTAATGCACACTTACAGTTGCTTAAGATTAGTTAAAACTTCATTTTGTATGCCTTATAGTATTGTTATAATATACAAGCAATCATTTTGTAATATCTAGCCTCATAGCCAATGCCCATATTCCAGTGGTACAAATGCTTGCCAAACACATTGCAGTAAAAATTTTCTATCTGCTTATTTCTGTTTGGCGATAATAGCTTTTGTGCACACAAGGTAACTATAACCTCTGTTTTACTGATTGTAAAGTAAACTGTTTTAAGAATTGTTACATTTTAGGGGTTGATTTTAAGAATTGTTACATTGATAAATGTTGACCAATGAAATATGTGCTGCAGCAAATTTTACCTTCTGTCACAAGATACAAGTAAAAACAGTCCTTATTCGCTGTCCAGCTTTTCTTCATCAATTTTTGTAAATTTAGTAAGTTTTCATTATAACTTTGAACAGTGTGGAAGTGTATTGAAAAATGTTGCAGATCAAAATTGGTGGACACATTATCTAAATCTGTCTTATTATTTATTATCACACTGAATTGTTTCATATTCTGTAGACAGTGTTATATCACCGTTATGTTTTTTAAGTAGGGAATCATGGTATAGTGACTTTGAGGCCTGAGTTAAATTATTCCCTTTAATGGTTAGTTAAAACTTTTTTCATAAGATTTTGAAACTTTTTTAACCAGAAAGTCACAGCAGAAAGTTTTTGCATTCTTTTGAAAGTTGAAATAGATGCAAATGAAAATTATATAGCTACTGTGGATTTTATGTAAATGCTCTAACCAGCATGCAAATATTTTAAACAGTGTACATTTGCATGACAATACTTTGTGATGGCAAATCTTATGCAGTTGTATGAACTATGAACAAAAGCTATGGAGAATGACATGATGACATGAAGTGGTCATGTTGATAGTTTTTATTTTTCATTCTGTTTTTTTTCATTGTCTCAATCCTATAACAAATAAAAAATATTTGTAGACAAACTTTTTGAATGTCTTCTTGAATATTGTTGTACAATATACATTATACAGTATACCCTTTCAGGTGCACCATAATCAAGCAATCCTTCAATCACAAACTATATTTCATGCATCCTTGTACCACGTTGTCTGCACTAGTTACAGCACATTGTTACAAGACTTGAGCATCGTTTCTAACAAAATTTGCATTGTTTATTGATGCTTGTCACATATCCAGGTGCTTTGCAGCTCTCTCTGAAATACCCATGTTATGGCTTAGCATCAATTTCTTGCTGTGTATCAGCTCAGTTTCTGTCTTTAGCTTTACAATGTGTGGCAGGTGGAATAAATTTTTAGAAGTCAAAATCTCAAAATGAATGCAATACAATTGAACACTCTCATGTGGAGTTCATAGCAAAAAGTGAAACTTGACCTGCTTGTTATTAAATCTTGAGATTTTAGTGTACAATTCAGAAAGATCGTTGTCTAACTTCTTTAGTTTTGTAGATAGGCAATTGGTTGCTTGCTTTTAGTATGCTTGGTTTTGCAGATTTTTTTCAATGAACTGCTGTTAAAATATGTCTTACAGAACTGCTGTTAAAATCTGTCTTCCCTCCCACCATACAGGATGCTCCAGTTTGTATATGCTACCACAACAAATGATATATTTGATCATTATTTACATGGTAAAAATCTATACAACATGTAGCAAAGAATAATACTAAAATTATTTGTCATAAGATTGGTTGAAATAAGCAGAAGAAATGTTAGAAACTTTTCATATTCCAAAAATTATGTTATTTTTTATGCCTTCTTACAAACTGAAAAACTACAAGCACTCTATAAACCATGTAAGTGCAACACACACTGCATAAACTCTACTGATGTAATTCATCAGTGAAAGTGTCAACAATATTTTCCATGTTGATTTCCTTTTTGCTATGTACAATCTTAGTATACTAAAACAGTGAGGCACTGGAACAGCATGATTTTTGAAGGAATCATTTGAATACAATCAACTTTGCTATCTATGAAACATGTTATTGGCAATTTTCATGTCCATATGTATTTGACAGCATAGTGTTCTTACTGGTAAATATGCAGTTAGCCATCATCACAAAAATGGCATCCATCTTTTCTCCACAGGTATGCTTTCTGTTGTATAGGATGCAGGTTATGTGATGTAGTAAGTGAAGACGTTTAGCAATCAAATGATGGAAGTAAAAAAGCTCTTAAAAAGAAATACGTAAAGCTGAAATCTTGAAGAAAAAATGTGAAATGAGTATAGCTTAGTAATATGAATCTGTTGAAGTTACCAAAAGTCATTTCATAAACCTAAAAATTAGCAACCAGAAACATGATTGCAAACAATGAAATGCTGCAATGAAAAAACAATGAAGTGAATAACAACAAGGCTTGGACTTGGCATCTTTTTCATGATTTTTTTATCCTGTTTTATAGTATTAAAAATAGAAACATTTGAGCAAATATAAAACTTTCAGAGCTTCAGTAGTGTATACCGCAATTTGCTAGTTTTCATACAAATGCAAGTAGCAGATTTGAGTTCAAAATTGGTAGTTTTTTTTGTTCGGTCAAGAAGTTGACTTTTGCAGCAAACTAAACTTGCTGGAACAGTATTTGTTAAGCTTAAAGCATTGATACTGTGTTTGTCTGGCACCGCATCATGACCAATTGGCTACTTTTTTATTTACATTTAATTTTTGAAAATGGAAAAAAGCGGTGTCTATGCTTCTTGTTTGACCCACCTGTTAAAATTCATAGCTTATTGGATTTAGTTTCAATAGTAGTTGTCCTTACACTTTGTTTTTAGATGTTATCAGCTTAAAAAGTTGTTTGGTGAAGTCCATTTTATAAGTGCAATGAAGCATTTTTGAAAATACTTTGATAAGCACCATGTAAACATGATGATTCAGCTTATGGTTTACCAATATTGCTGAGTTCAAATGATACTCTATTGCTGCCTGTTTTTTGTACATTCTGCTGAACATTTTGTTTACAAACTATTCTTTTTTAACTTCAAGTCACACTTGTTAACTTTCACATGCTATAGTTTTTTTTTAACAAAAAAGAATGTATAAATTGATGCAACAGCATGTTCTTAATAAAAATTTGCTCGTTTTGTATTTTATGACATGCTTTTTCAACATTTGAATTCTGAAGATCATTAAAAGTGATTTCATATTCTGCAGCACACTAAATCAACATGTTTATCAAAAGCATTGCTTGAAACCGGGGCTCCCAACCTTTCTCTGACCATGTACCCCTTCAGCATTCCGACAGATGAGCAATGAGCATGCACCCGAAAATTGCTTGTGACAAAAAGGCTGAGTAAAATAACAAAAATTCACTGCTTTTTTAACAGAACTTTCAGATTTTTAAGACTACAAAGATAGACTTTGTTTTTATGTCTCAAAATTATATGTATAAATATTTGAAAATAAGTAATATATAGATATATCTCCCCTTCTGTTGTTAACCTTAAATGTAACCCTTCAGATAAGCAAATGTACCCCTAGGGGTACAGGTACTTCAGGTTGGGAACCCCTGCTTTAAACCAAACATCAAGGCTGCTATGAAATTTATGGATTAACCCAGTGGTTCCCAACCGGGGAATAATTCCCCCCCAGGGAGGAATTTCATGAGTTCAGGGGAGGAATTTCCACTTTGCAGTTAAGTTACCTATTCAGTGTACAGTAAGTGTTATGCATCTTTTTATTGACATTGACTCTTTCAATAGTTATATCACTTTATATTTGTGAGTTATTTAGTGCACTATCACAAGTTTTTGTTGACAAACTTAAGTGCCATTATTTGACCAGAAATAGTTTTTTCCCACTTATTGATCACGTTATTGTCGTCAATGAAGACTATTGTTCCATTTGTAGTTAATACTAGCCTACGAACTCGAAGCTACACCGTGACAGGTAAAGAGCAGGTGAGAAAGAATATATTGGAAAATCAAATACTCCTGCAGACTCGTGTAATGCGGGACGAATAAAAAAGTTTTGTGTCATGGGGGAGGAATGAAAAGTTCGAAAATGAGCAAAGGGAGGAATGCATAAAAAAAGGTTGGGAACCACTGGATTAACCCTTTGATTTCTTTTCATAAGTTGCTTAAGGATTTGTGGCAAAGAAAATATTTGTTTTTACATTTTGTCTCGAAAATTTCAATTTTCTAAGTGCATCAATTTCCTTAACAATTTAGTGTGTCGTACTAAATTTAGCAGTAATATTCTATCCTCCGTGGTGTATTCTTTCACTGATCTCTCATTGAATTTTGAGTAAAATTTGATTGTCGTATCTTGTATGAATCAAATAAGGTAGGAATGTCTCACACTAGTTGAAAGCATAAATGGATAACTTGATTATCTCAATTATCTCAATATCATTTTTAATGTTCATAGCTGACAGGTTGCTATGTTAAAGATCTGTTGGCACTAAGTAGAATATGGACCAGGTACAGTTGGATTCTTTAGACTCTGAGAAAAATGATGAGGTAAGCTCAAAAATTATTTTCAAGATTGCTTATTCCTTGCAACTGCCACACTTGTTTCACTAATAGTAATATACTATAAATTGAGTGATGGGCAAAGTTAGTTTTCTGGCTGCCTGCACTTTGTATGTAGTATGGTAAAATTACTTATATGGCAGTCATAACAAATACTATTCTTTTGTGAATAAAGTCTTTGCGTGTTTTACCTATATTTGAAATTAAACACAAATTTTGTTGAAAGTTGTGTCTGAGTGTGAGGATGATTTTCTCAGAAGGCCAACATTTGCATTTAACTCTTTTAAAACTGTGAAAAAATTACTGTCTAGTTTCGCAAATAAATTAAGATTAGCCTACAGTTAGTATTACATGTTTTGAATTTCAGAGTACTTATAGAGTTGGTATCCCTTATCCCCAAACTGTTGAAAATGAAGGTGATTTCATGACAAATAGTGCAAGAAAACTGAGGAACTACAAGTCAGCAATGCTTGCCCAGCAAATGTTGCAAAAGGAAGAAATCAATACTGATAAACAGCAACACCAAAGTATGTTGTATATTGAATTGATTTGAAATTACGTCAGCAATTTTTGCAAGGATACCATTATTTTACAAAGACTGACAATGCTTCAATGTGAGGTTGTCAAAGCAAAGTACCATAGTCTGTTTGTATTGCATTGACTTAAATTGTGTGATATATCACTTAGCACTCTGAACCTTTGACACATGAAAGTACTGTATAATTTTTGTAGTTCATGAAAAACATAATTCACACGTTATTTTTTAAATATTTTTACAATGCTTGGTACAACTGCGTTTCTTGTCATTATGTGCACATCAATGTATGGGTAATTATCAAATGATTGTTTAGATGTCAGGCATTAAACTGAGTTGTCCCAAATCAAAGTTTGAATGTGATGAGCTGGTGTTTTGACTAACAGTTATCCGCTCGCTCACAAGCAACACGATGCAGTGCTGTTCATAAACAGTAATGGCAGCGTCTCAGTTCATAGCCTTGCACGAGTTGCAAAAATTAGTGAATTAAGTTTTGAATTAGGTCAAAGAAACTTCTACTAAGCCATAAGTGAGAGTTATTTGTGTTAATTTTGCTAGGGTGTAAATGATTCCGTTAAGTACGCAATACGAACAAGTTGGTTTAAAATTCATATTTCTGCGTTGGTTAAGGTGACGTGCGCTCGAATCCTCCCAGTCAAGGAAAATTTGAAATGACTGACAGCATAAAAGCACAGCTACACCTGAGCCTTGACCGTTTGAGTGAAACGTCATTTGATGCTGGTGCAAATGATGTAGCCAAGGTAAGGTCTGCCGAAAATTTCGCGTCTTTTTCGAGAAATTCCGAATACGGAATGCACATTTTTGCACACTCCTCGGCTTGTATACTGATGGTCATACTTGATGACTAATATGTACTTTCCACGATGGGTGTAAGCAAGGAATCGATCAGCAAATTTTTAATAGGAAATCGATTTCACGTAAAATTACGCATCCTCAGTCCTGAAAATTGCAAGCAAAGCTTATTCAAATAGAATCCTATTAAAAATTTGCTGATCGATTCCTTGCTTACACCCATCGTGGAAAGTACATACTTGAATAGAGATATGTGCAAGTTTGAATCATCGCAAAAAGACGAAAGCAGATGGCAGTCGACT